>Ga0210043_1000916_pt1 | contig 28737 bp, 26 predicted proteins | sample CryGeymet201501t_FD_183990 | JGI IMG/M metagenome (GOLD analysis project Ga0210043, IMG submission 183990) | Groundwater microbial communities from Crystal Geyser aquifers in Utah, USA - Crystal Geyser metaG 2015-01t (SPAdes) (version 2) | ecosystem: Environmental > Aquatic > Deep subsurface >... | reverse complement strand
GGAGGGCTTAGGGATCTAAAGAGTGCTGGTGTAAGCTTACTATAAAGTGACATAAAGAGACTCCTTAATCATTCATGAACTTAGCCATACGTACATATACACCAGCGTTATTCCCTACACCAAGAAGTCTAAAGATTACTCCATGATCTGAGATAAAGATTGTCTGATAGGTATCTACAATAAAGCTACCATCTGGAAAGTCTTTCCACTCGGGGACTGGTAGAGCCACTGTTGGTGAGAGTCTATACTGTAGCTTAACAGCACCTGTGGTAAGCCCTTGGACTACTACATCACAGTTACCTACCAAGAGGAAAGCAGGACTGGTACCACCAATCCCAAGTACTGCATCAACATTCGTTGCCATAACTTATTCTCCTGTCTCTAGAGACATCTATTTAGCTCCTTGCTCAGAGCTCCCCACTTCATCTACTTGGTAATGTATATCGAACTCTAAGAGTCTAGCATCAGCTGGGTAAGTATCTAGTACATCACCCCCGAGCCTAGAGATCTTCCAGATAAGCATAGCAGATAAAGACATACCCGTAGAGTCTACAGGTTCAAAGTAGACTATCCTATGCATATTGGCTATGCCACCAGTCGGACCAGTAGTATCTAAGACCGTATAGGCTGCTGGGAAGACTTCACCCATATCAGCCACGATGTACCCCATACGCCACCTTACGTTGCCTACATTGGTAGTAGTGGGGCACCAGTGAACGTGAGGGTAGAGCATACTACCAGTCTTCATAGCATGTGGTAGCTGAGCTTGACCTGCTATAACCTCTGTGGATCCTTGGTCAAAAAGGTATGTACCTGTAAAGACACCAGTTAACTCTAGATCTGGATCAGAGACAGCACCTAAGGGATTTATAGCTGCTGCTGGAAATCTTAGATCCTCCCAACCCAGGAGCTTATCATCTATCTCACTGAAGTTCTGGTTGATTCTCTTAGCATTCCTATAAGAGAAGTCCCCTCCTGCAGTTACTACTCTCATGACCATATTAGACTCCTATAAACTTAAGTGCTATAGACATTATAGCTACTACTGCAGCTCCTATGCCTAGTGCCTTATTCATAAAGGTTCTAAGCTCCTCTACCTCCTTGTCTCTCTTATCCTCTTGACGTGATCTCTCAACCTCCATTTTATCTAGCCTAACCTCTAGCCTATCCATATTCTTGAATGCCTCTGTTAAAGCAATAAGCCCACTACGCATCTCGTTCTGTCCCTCAATAATATCGCGTATGGACTCTTTTAAATCCAGGACTACTGAGTGGTCCTGCATGTGGTACTTACAAACATCTTCTAGCATCTGCATGGTTATCCTCTGCTGTATAGAGTCCAAGCCTTATTACCAAAGATACGTACAGTGTAGTACATAGCATACCTTTTAAACTTGGATACACCGACTTCCTCCATAGCTTCCAAGTATATCCTATCAGCTACAGTCTTAGATGTTAACTGAGACCTATAGAGATAATCATGTATTACAGCAGGTGCCATAGCCTCTCCACCTATCTTCCAGATCTCATTGAATATCGGGGGGATAGATGCACCATCAGTATCAAAGCCCCAAGGTACAAATACTTCTATGTCCTCCCTGGGGCTATAGTAAATTAGAGGGAAGACTAGACGAAACCTTCCCTCCTCCTCATATGGTTCTAAGATCAACTTAGATTTAAACATAGCACCATTATTCTCTTTTATAAGCGTTCATAATAACTGAGCTATCTATTCTCTTCTCTTTATCTACTACCTTCTTATTGTACTCCCTTACCCTCTCTGTTATTCCTCCATAGTATGCTCCTCTTCTCTTCTTAGCATTCTTCTTTACATCCTCCAGTATATCAGTACGATACTGTTCGGCATACTTAGCTTGCTGTGGATCACTACGTCTCTGCAAGGTAGAGCCTATGACAGGCAACATCCAGCTTAATGACTTGAACTCAAAGTCTTTCTCAGAAGACACAAGCCCATTGATATCCCCTATTAACTGGTCAGCATAACGAACAGGAGGAATAAGATCTTCCAAGAGACCTTGTAGTAACTGATCTCTCTGCATCCCCTGTTCTACAGTATACTTAGAGATAAAGAATAGCTGCATTAAGTTATCTATAGTATTATCCTTGAAGCCGCTCTCCTTACCAGTTATAAGATCCTTTAGCTCATCAGTCCCAGCACCAGCAGCTGCATACAGGGCAAGTATAGCAGTGATCTTCATGGCACCCCTAGCTATATCCTTGGGGCCTCCCTTCTTAATCTCTACCAGGCCCTCCCTTATGGCAGCACTGGTAGTTCTCAAGGTGAAGGTTTTAAGAGCAAAGAACATCCTAGCATTGGCACTACCAAGGTACACCTCAGATTGCTGAGATAAACTTATAGGCTGGAAGTCAGATAGCTCAGTAAAGAGTACAGTAAGAACATCCTTATCCCTCTTATTGCCAAGCTGAATCTTCTGTAGTATCTCCTCAGGATTCTCAAAGAAGTACTTATACTTCTCTATAAATTCCTCCCTGTTCTTAGGCTTCTGGTAGTAGCTATATGCTGCTTGCATCCTAGCTTCCTTACCTACAAGATCCATATACTTGAGTCCTGAGTACTTAAAGACTGTCTCTAGAGCCTTAGCACTAAGCTTATTGCCAGATGTAAATTCTCTGAGGGAGTTCTGGAAGTCCATATCAAATACAAAGGCATCTGATTGTATACTCTTCCCTGTAAGCTCTCCCCTGGCTATTGTAGCTACATTCTTAAAGGCCTTACCTGCAGCTGCTACAGTCTCCCTATTGATACCGTAGCTATAGAATATGATAGGAATATCACCTAACTGAGTAATAGCACTAAGCATATTACCCATAGTTGCTATATAGCCTATGTTTCTAAATGTATCATAGATCCCAGAGGCTCCCTTCTGTCTCATCCTGGCAGATAGCATAGAGAATACTTCTACTTGTTTAGCCTTAGGTTCTGTGCTAAGCTCCTTATCTATTAGCTCCTGGATACCACCCTCAAGATCCTCCTCCAGATCAGATAAAGCCTTAGCATCTTCTTCCCACTTCTGCAAGAGAAGAGCTCTCTTAGTCTCATCAGTCTCCTTATCTATCTTAGTATTAAGGCTCATAAGATCTTTAATTTTCTTCTTCCTCCCAGACGCCCCTACAAACTCCTTCATAGATAACTTATCATTAGACTCATAGACGTGTGCTATAAGAGCATCAGAAGAGTTCATATAGAAAGGTACTAGATCAGAGGTAACTTTACCTATGCTTCTCTTCTTAACAGACCCAGGCTTAGGTAACTGCATGATCTCCCCAGAGGATAACATATCAGTAATTACCTGATTCCTCATAGCCCTTGGTAACTCAGAGACCTGCATACCGACACTATCAGCCTTAGCCTTAAGGGCTACAGCTATAGGCCCCTTCTCATCCATACCTTTTGTAAGGTGCTCTATAAGACCCTCTATATCTTTTACTCTCCTAGGGTAGTACCTAGGCTTCTTCTTAGTAAGGTATCCAACAGCTATTCCCCTATCTCCTATATCCCCAAGTACATTCTCCAGCTCTGCCCTTACATTCCTAGGCATCTCATTCCAGACATCCTCATGATTATTCATAAGTCCATAGTCTAGACGTACCTTCTGTGATACTGTTAGTCCCTTATAGTAGCTGAGGAACGGAGAGATACCCTTACTATACTTAGCCCCCTTAAAGTTCTGGATAGCTTCCATCTCTATTAGCTTAGCATATATAGGCTCAGAGATCCTCTTTAAGCTATCTGAGATAGGCACTGCAAGCTTCTTGAAAGACTCCAGTGCTTGAGACATCTTCTCCTCTAACTTGCCCTTGAGGACACTCTCCTGCTTTCTCTCAGCCAGTATCTTTCTTACAGCTTCATCAGGAGTCTCATTCCTCCTAGATTCTGTCTCTAGAGACATATCAGTAAACGATAACCCAGTCTTATAGTTTACCCTATAGAGTCTCTCAGACACCCTCAAGGCAGCCTCAAGTACACTATCATACTCCTTAGGTAACTTCATGACATCAGAGAAGAACTGCTTGATACGCTTCCATACCGAATCCCTAAAGCTACCTGCAGTATGCCTAGTTCTCCTAGCAAGATCCCTTACAGCAGAAGAGCTATATATCTGTGCAAGGAATTCTCTCTCATTAACAAGGGAGTATGCTATGTTCATCTGGGCATCAGTAAACACTGAGTAGTCCTTGGCAATCTCATTGAACTTAGAAGAAGAACCCTTGGCTGCTTCAACTGCCTTAAGTTGGTCCTTGGAGAGTCCTGAGTTATTCTCCAGGTTCCTCATCATCACCTTCACTTCTTCTCTCATCTTCTCATTGCTAAGGATCTCCCTGGATGTAGCTGCATGTTGAACTTCATGTAGCCATACATTAACATCCATCATACCATTAGACCTTATAGAGATAGACCCATCATCCCTAGCAGTAAAGAAGGAGACACCATCGCTTACAGATACTGGTATATTCTCTAACTCCTTGATCTTAGGACTTTCCCTAATGAACTCAGCTAAAGCTTTAGCTTCCTTCCCTCCATTAGCTATAACGCCATCTAGGAGCTCTAAGGCATTCCTATAGTTATTTGTAAAGTAGTTCTTCATTACAGTCTTCTCAGCCATAAGAGAAGACACTAGAAACATTTGTGTATCTATAAGATCTTGTGTCCTAGGATTAGGATACTCCTTAGAGAATCTTAAGATAGCCTCAAGAGGGTTATAGTTCACTGGTGCTAAGTAGCCATCTATTACAGTATTTATGAACTCATCAGTAAGCTGTGGCTCTCTGTTCTTCTTCCATCTAAGTCTATCAGAAACGTCATACAGGGCATTATCGTCTTCCCTTAGGGTAGTCTCTTGCTTATCTCTGACTCTCTTAGCCCCAGCAACACCTAGCTCACTCTCCAGGGTAGCACCAGATGCTTTCTTCTTGGCCATGGCTTCCTTATGCCTAGCAAGAATCTGTGCCTTAAGATCCTCAGTAGCCTCAACTTTAACTACAGTTGACTCTAGAGCCTCCCTCTTAGCCTTCCTCTCAGCTGCTACCTCTGCCTTAGTCCTCACAGGCTTCTCTGCTGGAAGAACTATGTCCTCCTCAGTACTAAGCTCCAGCTTCTCAGTTACTCCAGAAGTTACCCCAGCCTGTCCAGCTGACATAGACTCTGAACTCTTCCTAGTAATAGTATCTGTGATGCTCTTAGTCTTACTCTTAAGTCCCTTGACATTAAGCTTACCATTCTCATAGAGCTTACCATCAGCTGCTAGTAAGGATGCTGCAAGAGCTACGTCACCTGAGGGACCATACGCCTCATACTTCTCATTCTTAATGAACTTAGTTACTAAGTCTTTCTGCTCTTGCGTAAGCTTAGGCATATCCTTAGCTAGGACATCCTTCCGCCCCTCATCAGCATAGTCCTTAAGATCCTTAACAGTACCTTCAGCTATAGCCTTCCTTCCCAAGGGTTCAGAGGAGACTCTCTTAGTTAGAGGACCTTGCTTAACCATCCATCTCTTAGGTGCCTCAAGAGAAGCACCCATATAGATAAGCTTAGTACCATCATGGAACTCTATACTCCTACCCTCACCTACTCCAGTAGCCTTGATCTGTTGAGGTGTCTCTAGTACCTTAGCTATAGTATCTACAGCTTCCTTAACTTTAACTGGATCTTCTAGATCTTGCTTCCCAAGCTTCTTCTGTTTCCCCAGTATCAGTCGTATGGCTGGGGTTACATCTACACCCCTATCTTGTAACCCAAGGGCTATAGCAACCTCAGACTCACCCATCTTCTCAGGTGCACCTAGTCTAGCAGCTTCTTGGGCTTCCTTCTTATTCTTAAAGACTATAGGCTCTATTCCCGGCTTAGGCATAGACTGTAGTCTCTTACGTGACACTTGCACATCCTCAGCTAGTATAGAGGATAACTCCTTAGCAGCAGTAGCTTCCTCTGGCTTCCCAGACTTAGCAGCAGTCTGTGCCCTAGCAAGATCCTCTTCCAGCTTTTGTGTAACCAGTAGTTGCTCCTTATAGGTCTTTCCTTCAGGAACTACTCTAGGAGCACTCTTTGCCACCTCTACGTTCTTTTCAGCTTCTAGGGGTGTGGTAGTATCCTCAGCTTCTACTTTCGCTGTGGGGGCTACTGTAGAGGTCTTAGTTACACCAGCCTCCATTTGGGCTCTAGCAATATCTTCATCTCTCAGTTTAGGTAACTCAGCTATAGGAGGAGCTACTTTAGAAATCTTCTGCTCTACAGGGGCTACTACAGCCTTCCCCTTCTCTTTGGTATGTGCAGTAACCTCCTTCACTATCTGCTTCTGTGTCTTCTGGATTCTATTCTGCAGTACTTCCCTCTCGTCCAGATCAGTGATCTCAGCTAACTTATTGGAGTCTACGAGGACTCTCTGCATACCCTCCTTGATAGCCTGTGATCTAGCGTTATCTAGAATTAAGGCATCATAGAGGGGGACAGAAGCCTCAGCTATAGTGGCTGGTACAACCTTCCCTGTAGCTGCATCTAGCCTAGTCAGTAGGCTTGTGTCAGGCTCTACAGTCTTCATGTAGTCCTCTACCTTAGCAGAGATACTAGCCATCCTTCTCTGTGCTTCTTCCTTTGCTATCCCATCAGTGATACTTATGGAGGTCTCTTGCTTAGCCTTAAATGGTGCTAGCCTACTCTCCACTGTTAACTTCTGTGCTTCCTCAGTGGCTATACGAGCTTCTTCTTCCTTCTTGAATTCTTCTGCTCTATTAGTAGTTCTTAACTCAGATCCGCCTAAGGGGATACCACTAGACTCCATCACTTTCTCTGGAGTATCTATAACTTCATCTATGGTAGTCCTCTTATTAATTACTGTCTCTAGGGACACTGGCCCCTCAATAGCAAGAGGTACTATAGTCTCCTTAAACTTCTGTCCAAACTCAGGATCAATCTCGGATATTCTATTACTCAAGAGCTCAGAGGTAGCTAACCTTGTCTCTATATCCCCGGATGATAAAGCATCCTCTACACCCTTCTTAATAGAAGCTATCTTAAGCCTACCACCAACATAACCTGCTGCTGTACCTACTGGGCCTGGGAAGGCTGCAGCAACTAAGAGAGTAGGGAAGTCCATGTTCTGTGCTGGTAACTCATAGGACTCTCTATTAGCCCTATTAAGTAACTCTGTGACAGTCTCTGTCCCCGTCGAAATGCCAGCGTTAAACCCAGTAACCTTAGCTATAGCAGCGGGAGATGCCCCTTTGAAGGCTGTAGCTACGGCTTCCTTAGCTGTAAGCTCTCCTGAATTAAAGAGAGCCTTGAAGCCAGCTGATAACACAGGTTTTCCTTCCGCAAGAATACCACCAGATGCTATGGATATCATGTCTCCCAGCATCTCAGGTATAGCCTCATTCATCCCCACTCTCCAGGAGTACTCCTCCCTCTCTTCCAGTGGCATATCAGGCTTCTCTTTAGTAATATTCTCAAAGGCTATCTTCTTACCTCCTAAGCCATACTGAAGAAATCCGGTAACACCGGCAGCACCGGCACCAACTAGAGGACTACCTACGGCTGATCCAGCTATACCAGAAAGGAGGGGTGCAGTAGATGCTGCTGTAGATTCTACTGCTACCATAGTGCCTCTCTTTAGCAAGCCCTCTTTTCCAAAGAACTCAGCAGGATCTGGTTTAGCGAACTCAGACTCAAGCATAGAACTACCTGCATCTCTTACAACCTGTCCAGCATCCTCAGCCCCCATCTGTTGTAGTGATGCTCCAGACATATTAATTGCAGTACCAAAGCCCCTGAATGCAGCGCTTAGGTAATCTAATGTAGTATCTCTATCCCCCTTACTCATCAAGGTATTTTGGTACCGCATATCATCAAGAGTTTCTGGTTCCTCTACAAAGCCATTATCCTCTAAGTATCCCATAACCTACAGTACTCCTTTAGTATATATTAGCAGATGCCTTTTGTGCGGGACTTATAACTTCCTCTTCATACAGCCTCATAGGATCTCCACGGAACACACCCTCTACGGCCTGTATCCCCTGCCTACCTGGGATACTCCTTACTTTAGGTCTGGTAGGTAAGGGAGGCCCTTGTAGTACTCCACCTGTATCCTCTTGCTTGACTATCCTTGGGAACTTAATATCCTCTATCTTATTTAGTTCACCTATAGTAATGGCTAGCTTATCAAGATCACTAGGCCTATAAGTAGTAACTAGATCAATAAAATTAACCTTACCTTTCTTAACATCCTTAGCAAGATCTACGTACTTACCATCGGGTATTCTCTTAACACCTTCTATATTGCCTATATTAGCATTGGCCGAGGCTATAGCCATCTTAGCTGCCTGGAAGTACTGTACAGTCTGGTCTAGCTCTTCGAAAGAAGGATCAGTAGCTCTCTTATCCTCCATTATCTTCAGGACTTCAGTAGCAGATGCACCCTTAACTTCACCCTTACTGGCTATCAACGTCCCACCAGTACCATCAGACTTAAGATTTTCAGGTAGTTTCCCTGTGACTCTCACATGCATCTCTACTAAGTTCTGTACTGCTGGTGTAGAACTCTTAAAGCCCTCTAAGTTCTTAAGATCAGTCATAAGATTATTTATCTTACCCTCAGTACTTGCATCTTCAGTAGATATCTTATTAGTGTTTACCACTATTTCAGCATCTCTCCTAAGATCTACTAATTCTTTCTGCGTCTTAGCAGTTAGCTCATTACCAGCTATTGTAGCTTCTATCTGCATCCTCTGTAGCGTTCTACCTTCAGCAGCATCAGTAGCATTCTGGGCTAGCTGCTGTCTCTGTAAGGATGTCTGATCTGACCTATAGTTCCTGGTGTTTTCCATCTCTGTTCTGGTGAGACCAGAGGTAACCTCGAACTGCTCCTTATCTAAGGTTCTATCCTTCTCCTTCTCACCTGTCTCGTACGTCTGCCCAGCCACCCTCTCGCCTGTCTTGTACGTCTGCTCAGCTACTCTCTCACCTGTCTGGTATGCTCTCCCAGCTTTCAGTAAGTTATCCTCCCTGAGCTGCTTAGCTTCTTCCTTAAGCTGCTCTAACTTTGTAAGGCCAGCACCTTGTACACCCTTGAGAACCCCCTGTGCTATTGCTGCTCCAAATCCCATAGCTTACATACCTCCCTCTTGTGGTGGCCCCTGCATGACACCTGGAGTCTGTGCTTGCTCTCCATCAGCAAGTTCATCCATAGTCTTCTGTACAGAATCTCCAGATATCTTAGCAGCTTCCTGTACCTCCTTCCTAGTTATCTTTCTTCCCAGTACAACTTCAGCTATCTCAGCGATCTCAGTTACAGCTCTCCTTACAGCTTCTACAGCAAAGGAGGCTACTACTTGTGCACCATTAGTTTGCTTATATACTTGGGTGAACATGAGTGTAAGTACCTTAGCTGCTAGTACAGCTATGATAGAGCTTATAGGCATCTCTCCAGCCTTGCTAAGGTGCTCTGCTGCACTATCGTTCTGGTGTATTACCTTAACTATGCTAAGGAGAAACTGTTCAGCTTGCTCCTTATCCTTAGGATATATCTTAGGAGCACCCATAGTCTTAGGTGCTACCTCTTGTACTTCTGGGCTTGGAGGCCCTTGCATTACAGCCATCTCTTTATTCTCCTATTATACTCCACCGATACCACCAGCTGAACTATCATTATCTGAGGATCCTCTACCAGTCCCTCCACCTTCTGAGGGGCCATCATTATCTCCAGCAGCAGCATCACCTAGGGATCCTTCGAACCCACCAAAGCTCGATGGTCCTATATTCCCTATATCGCCAAAGCCATCGAGATTCGAATCTACGCCTACATCATCTGAGACTCCGTAGGATCCTATGTCACCACTATCTAAGTCATACCCCCCATATGGGTCCATATCAGAGAGTCCTGGGTCTAAGCCATATCCAGAGGGGCCTACCCCAGGATCTATCCCGGTGTAACCCCCAAGATTCGTATCAGCAGCAACTCCTGCAGCTGTCTGTGCTCTACTGTAGCCCCTATCCTCTACTCTGTCTCTAGCATCCTCCCTCTCCCTGGTACCAAAAGCATCACCTAGTACACCATCTTCAAAGGACTCCATTGTAGCTGCTACAGTACCTAAGAATGCCCTAGGTGCTGTATAGAGAGAGGCCAAGGGCCCTATCGTAGCGCTAAGGGTTTCCTCGAATGCCTTCTGTACTGTAGGATTCTTAGATACACTAGTCTTATCCAAAACACTTCTTATGTCGTTTGACGTAGTTACTTCCCTACTTGCAAGATCTGTGGTGGTATCTACGGCATTATCTCTATCCTCGGGCGGGAGTACAGGATTCCTGGGGGGTACTACTTGTCCTTGCTGTATGGGCACCACTTGTTCTTGCTGTATAGGTACTATTGGTTCTTGTTGTGCTGGTACTACACCCTTACTCTCGTCTATTATATTCTTAGTTACATCCATAGTAAAGAGTGGCTTACGCTCATACCTATTTCTTATGTCTCTAGAGACATCTCTATATCCTTGAAGTACAGCCATTAGGTAGTTCCCCCTTGAAGGACTCCCTTCTTACGCTCCCTATACATATTAGCAAGGTCTTCTATGCCTTTGTTATGTCTAGCTAATTGCTCCTGATTAGCCCTAGATGCATAGGTATTAGCTTCTGTATATGCCTTTGTCTTCTCTTGTTCTCCATAGTAATCTGCTATGCCTCCTGCTACACCAACAGCCCCAGCTATCAGTGCAGGGGAGTCTGCGAAGTAGTCCCAGCTCTTAACACCGATATCTACTAAAGAGCCAAAAGAATCACTTATATAAGGAGCTGCTATATCTGTAAAGAACCCCATGTTATGCACCTCCTAGTTCAGCTTGTGCTGCTTGCTTAAAGGCTTCTATATCGAAGGGGCCTTCCATATCTCTCCAAGCGGTTACTTCCTCAGGAGAAGGCTCTCTCTTAAGAATAGTTCTATAAGCTTCTATGATACCCTTCTGCTTAATCTCAGGTGCAGCTGCCTCCCTGAAGGCATCCATATTGAAACCTTCGGTGCCTTCCCAGTAGTCTAACTCACTCTCAGTGGGCTCCCTCCCAAGGACTTCCTTGTAAGCACTACTTATAGTACTTGAGTCTGTGAAGTTTATATCAAGAACCCCTTGCCCGAAGCTAGTATCATTTAGCCCACCAAAGAGGGCTGTAATAGCATCATTCTTATTACTAATATTAGGATCCCCGATGATACCAGCTATTTGTGATACCACATTATTCGTAAGATTCCCAAGAATATTTGTATGTAAGTTAGCTTCATTGGCATCAATGCCCTTATCAGTGATCATCGTGTCATGATCTTGAGCTTGCTTATCTAGTATACTTTTTATAGAACCCTCCAGCCCTATAGCCCCCAAGTTACCTTCTATCTGCTGGGCCAATGTAGACGTATTGTATCCAAACATATCATTGGCAAGTATACGATCTTGCCAAGCATTCTGTGTGCTAAGGCCGCCCTGCTGGATGAACTCCTGGGCACTAAGCCCAGACCGCTGCAGAGCATCCTGTGCACTAAGACCAGAGGCTTGTAAGGACTCCTGGAAACTTAAGGCACTCAGTTGACCTGCTTCCTGTGCACTTAGCCCCGCACGTTGAGCTGCATCTTGAGCACTGAGGCCGCTCTGCTGCATAGCATTCTGAGCACTTAAGACCCTATCCTGGAAGGCACCCTGAGCGCTGAGGCCACTCTGCTGCATAGCATTTTGAGAGCTTAAGACTCTATCTTGGAAGGCACTTTGAGCACTGAGGCCACTCTGTTGGGTAGCCCCTTGAGCACTTAAGTTAGACCCTATATTACCCTCTTGCTCTCTCCCCTGAGCTGCTGCGAAAGTACCAGCATCTTGAGAGGCTATAGGTAACCCAGCAGCATAAGCCTCTCTCTGAGCAGCAGCAGCAGAAGCTGTACTATTAACCCCCCCCTGCTGTGCAGCTTGTAAGAGGCCCTGTCTACGGGCCTCTTGGATGTAAGGACTATTAGTACCTAGCAGCGTAGTTAACTGACCAGCAACAGTACTTCTAGTTGGGTCTACATACGACAACCCAGAGTCTTGTCTAGTGCCACTATAAATAGTTGTACCAGTTATTGGGGCTACTGGAACAGACATAGTAGGCGCTGAAGACGTTGGGGCTACTGGAACAGACATGGTAGGTGCTGGAGATGTTGGGGCTTGCTGCCCTGTCAGAACCCCTGAGACTTGAGTAGATGCTGGGTCTGATGTTGGGGGCTTATACAGTGTATTGTCAATAGAGCGTACATCTCCTGGTCCCGTCGTTGCAGGGGGCTTATATAACGTCTCGTCGATAGAGCGTACACCTCCTGGTCCTATTATTGCAGGAGGGGCATTACCTAGATCTCCTGTAGGTTTCTGCTGCTGCTCTATATTTGACGTATATGTAGGTGCTTTTCTAGAGTCATCCATAGCTCGGGATTCATTAATCCTTCTAAGTAACTCAGAATTATTAGAATCCCCCTGCATATTACTACGGGCGTTCTCAACCTGGCTTAATTTACCATCCTGAATCAGCCCCTTCTCAGTTGGCGTTAAGTTTGTAAGAGGAGTATAATAGTTTATCTTATCCTCTTGAGTAGTAAATAAATTAGATATTCTACTCCCTGTTGGTTTATGGACCCTCTGGACCTCAGGCCTCTTATAAGATCCAGTAGCAGGATCCCACTTCATTGCTGTAGGCATATACAACCTTCCCTTATCTCTGTCTCTAGAGACGCTGTTATTTGAAGATACCTGTAAGTATCTCTGGTACTCTCTCAGGTGCTATTAGTCCTAGTAATGCTAAGTATCCTATACCATCTTGTGTAGACTTCAAACCTAAGTCTACTACTGTAAGCCTGGGGTCATCTATAATCTCGTAGAAATCCTCTATAAGTGCATCAGTAGTTGATGCCGCCCTTATAGCTATTCTCTCAGGCCCAGTAAACAGTAGCTTAAATTCTACCGGGGATATCTTAAGGTATACTACGGGAGTTTCAATAGGTTCCTGTAGTTCAGGTACTGCAGGTGCTACCCACGTACCATCAATAAGCTCCCATCCGCTCTGCACTTCATCTGGCACCTCCGTATCATAGTACACAGCAACAGTAGGGTGAAATTGGTTCTTCGGATCGGTAGCCGTGTCTCGTACTTTATCGTTTTCTATCCATGCATATTTCATATCACTCCTCACCAGTAAATTACGACTAAACCGTTGCCACCTGCTCCGGTACCATAGGACACATTTCTACCACCACCACCACCACCTATGCCACCCATGCCACCATTGGCACCTCCGCCACCACCCATTCCCCCGTCACCACCTGGGCCGCCGTTACCACCACCACCACCACCACCACCTACGCCACCTATGCCGCCAAAACCACCACCACCACCACCACCGGCTGATCCTGCCCCACTATTAGCTCCACCGCCACCACCTATGAGCATCTTATGGTTAATAAACGCCATGAATGCTGTATCTTCAGACACATATCCCATAACACTCGGGGCATCCGCACCTACCACACCACCACTAGAAAAGACTCCATTACCACCTTTGCTATGTGCTGTCGTTGTTGCAAGAAAGCCAGGCCCAGCAGAACCACCGCCGCCAGAATATACGCCAATTGTTCCCCCTGCGCTCACCGCTCCGCCGTTATATAAACCACCACCGCCGGAGCCTTGGCCTTGCCCCGTCGTAGCTAAAACCGACCCACCGTTACCTCCAAAGCCTCCACCGCCTGTGCTAGACCCTTGGGCTCCAGCTAATATCTCACCACCATTCCCGCCGCTAGAAAACACACACCCAGCTCCACCTCCACCTGTATAGTTACTTCCGCCAGAACCGCTGAGGGTTATTCTACCACCAGCACCACCGCTGCCTATTGTCCCTGAAATAACACCTGTGCCAACAGAACCGACACCACCTGTTCCACCAGCTAGGGGCGATACTGTATATGACCCAAAACGACCTCCACCACCACCAGTAGCACTTAGGTAAGTACCAAAGGAGCTTGTGCCACCAGCAGACCCGTCTGCTAGAGTTGTAGCACCTGCCCCGCCAGCGCCGACGGTTATTGTCGACAACGTGCTCCCAGGTACCACATTAAAAAAGCCATGGGCAAAACCGCCACCGCCACCGCCTGTTGCATTATAGCTACCGCCTGTCGTTCCAGCCCCACCACCTCCGGCACCAACGACAAAAACGCCTATTCTCCCCACACCAAATGGCACTATCTCACTTGAGTATGCTCCAGGAGTTTTGTAAACTTTGTACCCGCTGATGGTTATATTTGGTATGACTATATTCTGTGATGTCCTTCCCATCTATCCCTCCATGCCGTAAGCAACAACGGTAACGTCTGCTGTGTCGCTGTATGCTGTAATTTTAACGTCCGAGCCTATGACAACGCCTGTTCTCTCAATCACTCCGTTTGCTGGGAGAACTGTATCGTATTCGATGAACTCTGAGTCAGCCGGTGTGCCAGTAGCTGCTGCCAGTGCAAGTCGTATCTTTACTCCAAGTGTGTTCCTATTACAGGTAGAGATATTAACCGTGGTCAACCCACCCGTAGGCACTGTGTAGATTGTCGTGTATGTCGTTGCGGCAAGATCTGCTTTGCCTAGTATGCCTGATGCCATTTGTTCTCCTTAAATCTGTGCGAAGAAGTACGTGAAAGGACTTCTACTTATTTTATGTGAACTCCAGGTATGATCCAGAGATACTATAGTATCATTAACTGCCCCTGGCGGTAGCTCAGATACAAATGCTTCAGCCTTAGCTGACCAATGCTTAGCACTGTAGAAGCCAGGTATTACAGCTACATCTTCATTCTCAGAAGACCACCTAGAGGCTAGAGCTACTTGATCAGCTGCTAAGGCTACTTGATCAGTTGCTAGAGATACTTGTACTGAACCAAGTTCATCGGCCTTCTGTGCCCAGTGATAAGCACTATAAGATCCAACAGTAACCTCTACATCTTCAGCTTCCTCTGCCCAATCCTGAGCCAAGAGAGTCCAGTAACTTACTGCTGCTACCTGGGCGTCTAACTCAGATGCTACTAAGGTGAAGGCTAGATTAGTCTCATTGTTTACTCCATTAACATCTATAGCAAATGCTACAGCCCCATCAACAGCATATGGTGGCTTTGTATAGAACCTATCTACTGCCATCTTACACGCTCCTTTGCAGTAGCTCGTAGTCTACTACTAGATTCTGTATTATATGTTGTCCTCTATACTTCTCGGAGGAAATTATATTGAACCCTATATTTGTACCTACACCAACTAGGTAGGCTACAACCCTATTTGTCGCTATACCAGCCCCCCATACAAATGTACCATATATCGCCCTTCCCCAGATAGATGTCTCACTATATATAGTATCCTTAGCTGCTACAAGATTCCATATATTAGGTGCTGTACCACTTTCCTGGTAGTCCAAGTTTCCCCTCATAAGGAACGTCTGTCCAGCCTCCCCTCTGATCTCAGCAGTTAACCTCTTAAAGGACTTATAGCTTCTAGGAGAGCCATAATGATGAAAGGCTGTCTTCATGGTAGCTAGGATCTCTCCACCATCAAAGGAAGGACCACTGTCCATTAAGTATACATAGCCAGAGCCATAGGAACTAAATACAGTTATAGGTACACCCTCTACATCCTCTCCTGTAGCTACAGTAACTACTGGATCTGGAAACTTTATCATGGTGGCACCCTTCAGTTCCTTACCTTCAAAGGATACATATATAGATTCTCCATCATTGAAATGGACTCTATATTGGTTAAAGTCTCTAGATGTAGATGTTCTTAGTATACTTCTATCCTTTCCTAAAAGGCTATCCTTAAACTTCTGTGAGATACTATTAGCTGTATAGTCACCGTAAGCATCAACAGCTTCCAGGGTCGTAAGGCCTCTATCATCCACCATATAGACTGTACCTAGGAGTCTCTGTGCGGTATTAAGATAGGCCCCACTTTGAGTACTGTAAACCTCCATCTTAAAGTCCAACTCGGATGTACCGTGTAGTACTTGTATACCCTCATCTAGAAGTATGATTAGAGAGGATGCTACACCGGCTACCAGGTTAGTTATCTCGTGTCCTAGGCCATACTCTACAGGTGCTGTCCAGTCAGCTGGGAACCCTGGAGTTCCATTACCCATTAAGTACCCGCCCTTGTACGTAAGGAATAACATTTGATTATGTGTAGCTAAAAGCTCTGGGTTATCTGTCCCTATCTTAGAGGTATTAGTAATTGTGGCTACTGTATTACCGTCATATGTCCTACACTTATTCACACCGTCTACCCAATACATACTAAAAGTATCAGAAGAGTAGTTAAAGTTATAATTAGAGAACTTAAAGTTGTGCTTACCTACACTATATATGATAGGATCAGTACTAGTATCTACCTCTGACCACCCGTTGAAAGACACATACATGCCAATTGTAGCAAGACCTACATGCTTCCTAAAGGCATACACAAGGCCCTTAAACACATGTAGCCCTAGTATATCACCCTCCCCAGGGACTTCTAATACCTGTGATCTGGCGTATTCTAAGGCTAAATGATTCTCCTGATTGCCTCCATAGAGGATTGCTGGATATGTTATTGTACCTACTATTCCTATACCATTTACTAAGGTATCTCCTGATTGTAGAGTACCTACATCTATTAGTGCTTCTATTACCAATCTCGCAGTACCAAGGCTGATGTCTCCAGAGACAGTGACAGAGTTCCCCAGGGCTACTGCTACAGCCCCTGATGGAGTACCTATGAGTACATCATCCTTTAGTACATCCCTCTCACAGTTATCTACTGTAAGTAAGTAGCTCTCGAAGTGGGAGGGGATATAGGTACCGTCTATACGTTCATAACCTGCGGTAGAGATATAGCCACCATAGCCACCTGAGGTAAGCATATAGTTCCTACAATCTATAAGTTCTCCTGGTTGTAACTCTAAGGAACCTACGTTCTCGTTTATACCACCCGTAAGAGCGACAGGTACTGTATAGTATCTATTAAAGCTTATTTGCTTAGCCATTATGCTAGTGCCCTCGCCCTTAAGGTTTTCTTCCTAAGGCTCTTTCTCATGAGCTGATTAGTCATCATCTTAGCCTCATAAGAGTACTCTCCATAAGCCCCCTGAATATTCATATAGATAGCCATTTTCTCTACAGCCTTATAGACTATAAGTAAGTGGAATTGGGTAGGGAGTTTAGGTACCTGTACGTCCTCTGTAAGGATTTCTGGTTGTTCCCAGTATCTAAAGGATACAGTATACGTGCCATTAGGTATTGGCTTTAAGATAACTGAATTGTCTGAGAAGTCTATGGAGAATACACCAGGTTCATTTCTATCTGTAGAGTTTATGTACCTAGACTCAAGTACCTCTCTGTCTTTGTAGGTAAGAACAGTCTTCTTACCTGAGGGGGAGGTAAGCCTAAAGGAGCTTAGGTCATACTTATTTAGGTTAACAGCGTCTGGTAGGAAGATCTCCTCGGGAGTATACTCATCCTTAGCCACTTCTGTAAGGAAGCTCTTCTTAGCATTAAGGAAATCAAACTCTTCCCTCAGGTTCTGTATGTCTAGGTACGCATCCTTTACTACTGTTGCTAAGACTGCTTCTACACCTTGGGCACCCACGGAAGTCGTAGGGCCTACTCCTTGCATACCAACGATCTCTCTAGTAGCCCTAATCATTCCAATGTAGTTCATCTATTACTCTCCCTTAGTAGTCTCAGTAGTCTTCTTATTACTCTTCTTAGGGGCTTCAGGCAGCACTTCAATGAACCAACCAGCACCTTCGTAAGCCTTGAAGTAGTCTTCTGATACTATAGATACTACACCTGTACTCTTAATCTTAATTGTCTTCATGTATCCCCTATCTCTGTTTTGTATGGAGGCACATCAGTGAGTCGAACACTGTTAGCTAGCTTACAAGGCTAGAAGATCTCCACATATCCTTATGTGCCTTATGGTGGATGCCCTAGGATTCGAACCTAGACAGCCCGAAGGCTACGGGGTTACAGCCCGCTGAAGCTTACCAATGCTCACGACATCCTTATGTAGAGTAGTAACAGATTAAACTATCATCTTACAGTGGCCACATCCTGCGGCTCTACTGTTAGCTACCCAGATTTAGCTATAAGCTGTCTCTAGAGACTGGGGGTACCCCACAGAGGAGTACCCCCAGAATTTATTTACACAGCAGTACCAGGCTTGCAGATAAGAGCAGCAAGTGCAGTAGGCTGTGGGACAGCACGCCCATAGACAAAGAGCGAACGCCAGTCAACCGTAGCTAGTACGGTTGGACTATCACTTAGATCACCACTGGGGTGATCTCTACTTGTTTAGTCTCTGCGGCTTGTAGATATCTTAACATCTCATTGATCTTTAGGTACTTCCCTTCTATGCATGAATACTTCCTCATGCTCTTAAGGAATGGAATAGAGAAGGCTTTATGCCCTTTACCTAAGCCTCTACGCCAGCACTTCATACCTTCTGAATGATCGTTGATGGAACCACCAAAGTCTTCTTGCAGCTTTAAGAGTATGAACTCTTCGTTGATAGCTGCCTTAACACACATTGTAGTAATCTTACCTTCCTTCTTACGGATTCTGTAGCAGCCATCACCATCAAGAAGTCCAGCTACATACGCGTAAGATAAGTGCTTAGGTCTCTTCAGCCAACCAGTGTTTTCTCTACTTAGCCTGGAGAACTCTTTTAAGTCTCCCTGCGTAGTATCAAACTCTAGTATGTTCTTAAAGTGTGACTGTTTAATCCGCATATGTTTCCCTACTAAACCGAAGAGCATGTTAGCATGTTTAGTGCTAAGTCTCCAGGAACAGAAGGATACATCATTTGCTTGGAAACCGTAGGAAATCGTACCTAGTTGGTAGTGCTTCTGTACAGCTCTTAGCATCTGAAAGTCTCCATCAACTGTTGCAGCTTGTCGGAGACCCATACGAACGTAAGCTTTACCTTGTGTGAACTCAAAACCTATCCAGCCATCTGTATCCAGAAGACCGGCTACATACTTATTAAGTTGTTCTGAGTGTTTCTTTAGTTGTCCTGTAACTAACTTGTACCCTAAGGTGTTAGTATCGAATATCATTAATTACGCTCCTAAGAGGAATTATATACATTGCCTCGGGTTTTACCCCGTTATTTAAAGTAGTTTAAAGTGAGCACTAGGCTGCGAGAAGAGTCTCGTAGTCATCCGACTCACCGAAGGCATTCTGAATCTTCAGCGTATCAGTCTTAGTGATCTGGGCAGCGAAGCTAGAAGCTTCTTTTGTACCACAAAGGACGTAGGTGCTAGTAGCAGCATCACCGTCAGTGGCAGTATGAAGACCATTAGTCATGTAGATCATAGTACGATCAACTTGACCAATGAGTCCGTTACGAATCACACCAGTACTATCTCCGGTAATGTCGGATCTTCTCAAGTCACCAACCTTAAGAAGGGCACAGTACCAGGCAGGAAGTGCAATCCAACGCCCTTCACTTGGGATGTTCTGTTCATCCAGAGCCTGATTAAGTTCTACGATCTTATTGACTGCATTAGTACTATCAATAAGAACAGAGGCACCAACACCGGCAATAGCACCAAGCTTAATAGCACCACTGATAGCACCGGCTACGTTACCTTGGTTAGCTGCAGCTGGCTGCAGGGACATATAGGCAAGTACCTCTCTGGAGACAGCAATCTTTACTCGCTCTCCAGCATCCTTAGCAAACATATTAACAAGCTCGATATCAGCCTGAGCTTTCTCTACATCTTCAACCTGGAAGGCAGTATAGAAAGCTTGGTCAATTACAAGCTCAGTGGAATCTTTCTCAGGTACCTCATAAGTCAGAGTCTGTCCGATTGTGTACGGGTTAACAGTGATCTCTGGAGTCTTACGAATATGTACCTTAGCACCAGCACCTTTAATCTCACCCTCATCATTACGTTATTGCTAGCCTTTTAATACACTAGCACTTATGGTTGTATTCCCATAAGATCAGACTATATCATCACCCATCTCTGGGGCTATGCGCTCGTGTCCCTATTACACACTCTGAAAAGAGTATCGAGGGTTAGTCGTTGAACGTTCAAAGGTGTCGCCACCTAAGCTTCGCTGCTGATTCCCATCTCAGGGTTCCAGCAATTCACATAGTTTAATCGAGAGGATCTCTCCTCAAGTGACCTATTAGGTTAAGTCAGTGTTACAAATATCTTGAAATATAGCAGACTCATAGAAGCTTATCGGACTATCGCATAATCTTATCGACTTCCCCAACACTTAGTCTCTGCAGGTGGTATTGTTCATGGAATGCTAAAGCTCTTAGAATAGCATTGTACTTCTTAGTAATACAAGTATACTTCCTTAGGGACGTTAGTAGGTCTATAGCCTTAGTTCTACTCTGCTTTCCCAGGGCTAACTGCCACATCCATAAGCCATCAGTTCGCTTACTTAAGGATCCTCTATAGTCCTTACAGAGTTGCCTTAAAATAAATACATCAGACTCTTGGGTACCGAGAAAGAGTTTAAGCTCGTTGACTGTAGCCACTGAACCATCCCCGTATCTACGTTGTCTACCTATACGAACTCTATAGTGCCCATCTCCATCTATGAAACCAGCTAACCAGGCTTTTGATATATGCTTAGGTTCTCTCTTCCACCTAGATGAAGCCCTAGAGCACTTCATGTAATCTTTAAGATCAGTAGCATCTCTGATAGTATAGCCCCGTAACTCCCTGGTTATCCATAAGATATTACCTAGATGTGTGTACTTAACTAGCAGGTGCTTGTGTATTACACTTAGAAACTTCTCAGCTTCCTTACCTGACACCACCCACCTAGCTGCTACAGATTTAGAGAACTCTCTCTCTATGTATACTTGTCCTACATTATAATGCTTTTGTAAAGCTAGTAGAAGCTCGTGCCCCTCATCATTGCTCTCAGATTGGCAGAGTGCAAACTGTACATACACCCCATACCTACCAGTAGTCATCTCCTTATACTTCAAGGATATACACCCATCTGAATCTATAAAGCCAGCAACATATTTATTAAGTTGCTCTGAGTGCTTCTTGATACTTCCACATCTAAGCTTATAGCCTAGATCATTTGTATTGAACATATTCGCCTCATGAGAGTGAATTACCTTCCTTCGGGTCTTACCCCGTTCTTCAGTAGGGATTTAAAAAGGAACTTCTAATTCTTCCTTAAAACCTTCTTAGAGTACAACTCCGGGATATAATTAACCGGATCCAAGTAGGTGTTGTCTACTGCATTGTGGTAAAGCGCTGTTTCTGGACGTAAAGCCATTTTATTAACCTCTTATTTTACCGCTAGATGCGGCGGCATCAATCCGGGCCTCCATTGCTAAGTACTCTGATTGTCTACCCTTATAGCCTCCTCTAGCGAATTTTCTATAGTGTTCGTTGACCTCACGCATTGTAAGATCACCATTAGTTTCCTTATTGTTTACAACTACTTTCGTAGCGTCACCTGTTGGACCAATCTTAGAATCAAGGGAAGCCTTAGCCTGAGCCTTAGGATTAAGAGAATATTTAAAGTCTAACATGTGTCTAGCTACTGTAGCTACATCACCATGAGATTCTGCTATAGTGAAGTTCTGGATACGAGCAGCACCGTCAATATCCTGAGTATTCATGAATTGCTTAAACCGAGGGTCAGTATCTATAGAAGCATAATCAGGTACTATAGACCCTAGTCGTCCAAGGAAAGTTTCATAAGCTCTTTGAGCTGCATTAGCTGCATTAGCTTTGACATCTGCGTGGGCCCTATCCCGAACTTCTTTTAGTTCCTTCTGGATATTAAAGGTCTTTGCATCTGCTGCTAGCTTAGCTGTCTTCTGCATTGCTGCAATAGCTGTAGGCCCTAAGGCCTCTCTCTCTTCCTCAGTGAAGGCATCCTTAAAGATGTCCTCTTCTACTCTTGTGGTACTACTCATGAGCTCGGAGATCTTCTGTTGAAGCATACTAACTGTGTTCTCAGAATTAGCTAATGCTTTCTGAGCATTGTATAGCTTAACGTCCCTACTATTACGTAGGTTAGTGTAGCGTAACTTCCAGTCCTCAGCTCTCTCTTCCGTACCCTCATGCTCAAGTGGCTTATCAGTATCTACAGTGACCGCTGTAGTATCAACAGGTGCACTCTGCTCTTCGGGGTTGGTAACGGGAGCCTCATCAGCCTTGGTCTCAGCTGACTCGGGGGTCCCAAACAGTTTACTCTCAAGTTCCTTTTCTTCTTGTAACATTCTCGCAGTGTTCATAGCTCTCCGTAAGTGTCGAGGTGTCTCTAGAGACAGGACCCGAGTTACTGTAAGATTTTTAGTAGTGCCTCAGTTACTTGAGAGGCACCTTGGATGGCACGTACATCTTCTTTATAAAAACGTAGACTGGCTACGAGTTCAGCGTCTAGTTTCTCTAGCTTTATTCTGAGCAAACCTAAATCACCTCCTCGTATCCTGTCTTCTTCTACCTTAGTAAACTTCAGCATACCCTATATCCCTCCATTAGTCTTTAACTGTAGGGCAATACCTTTATTAGTATCTTCAGCCTTGGCTTGGTTAGTCATCTCTGTTTCCTTAATCTTAGCCATGGCTTTCATCTGGGCTACTTCCTTGTCATCTTCCATCTTCTTAACTCTAAGCTGGATATCGGCAGTATCCTTCTCTCTCCGATGCTCTAGCTCTTGTTGCTTAGCCTGTTGTATCTGCTCAGATACTCTTATTTGAGCCTCTGTCTGCATCTGGGTTATAGCCATAGAATCAGATTGCTGTGAAGCTTTCTCAGATTCTGCCGCCTTCTTAGCTACCATAAGCTTAAGTTCTTGCCTAGAAGGTACAGGGTTAGTCACGTAACCTAATTGAGCTGCCATCTCTCTAAGCATGGATGCTCTTCCGATGGGGCCCATAAGTTCTTGGTCTACAGGGTTAGCTGTTATCTGCAGGAACTCAGCTCTCTTCTGCTGCTCCATACCTTCCCTTAGGAGAGTCTGAGATCCTCTAGCAATTGCTATAGAATCTCCAGTGAAGAGGAGATCCTCATTATTGAGTATCAAGTAGTAGAACTCTAGCTCTACACGTGGAATGACTATGCCCTCATCAAGATGTCTTATAGCATCCTTTATCCCCTTTGATGCACTCTCAAGTAACATGGAAAGGCCTGAGGCTGTCTGCGCTGCACCACCTGTTCTCTCGTTACCATAAGCATATCTTGGAATCATAGTTACATCATCAGCCCTCTGCTCGAATTCCTTGTATACAGCTAGTAGCTCAGCAGCATTAGAAGGTGCAGAGAAGAACTGTACAGCCCTGGAGGAACCACCAGTAGGATCATTAGTAACTTGTACTATGCTCCTAGCTCTTAGCTCCTCTATGTCTTGCCCATCAGCTAGGCGCTCTATATTAAGCTCCATCATAGGGCCTGAGGAGATACCCATATTATTCATAAGGGCCCTTGCAGTGGCATTACATATCTTCTGTATATCTCGCATCTGCCAAGGGATAGAGGAGCCCCAGAAGGAGTCTGGTCGTCTCTGGAAAGATGCTATGAAGTATGGTCTTCTGTGTAGAGGATCATCATTTAGTACACACTTAATTATCTCGTTACCAATTACTATAGCCTCTATCTCTACTTCTACAAGTGGGTCAAGGTCTTCTATATCATCTGTAAGACCCCACTCCCGCAGTATCTTAACTTGAGCTGTACCGAAGAAGTGGAGTGCATGGAAGACATTCTTATTAGATTCAAATGTATTATCCTTAAGTTCAGCACTAGCCTTGTCTTGCTCTATATTAGAGTCCATATCAGAGGAGCCCTTAGAGATATCATTCTCTAGTACTCTACGTATGGCATCCTCTTTGTAGGGCTCTCCTACCCCAAGCAGATCCGAGACTTCCTTCCTACTTAAGCGCATATGCTCTATAAAGTCACCTGTACCAGGATCAGAAGCCTCTGGTGCTGGATATACATCAAAAGGAGATACTCTCTTATTCTTAAAGATAAGCTTATCACCGCTTACTGGAAGACCTCCCTCCCATCTTAGCTGAGGAACCTTAGTAAGTATAGGCCCCTTCATTATAGCCGTAGGGAATACACAGAAGTCATCAATGACTAAACTTAAGGCCTTATCAAAGGAACCTTCCTTCATTTGGTCCTTAATTCTCTTATCGTATATCTTAAAGGCGTACTCAGCTTCCTTCTGCTGTTCCTCCAAGATAGCATCCATGAGGTCTCTCTTCCTCTCTTGCATAAGCTTCAAGGTCATAGATACTTCACCTTGCCCTACCTCTGCAGCCTGATCGAATTCTTCTGAGAGCTTTACGGCTATGGCTTGCTGTACGTCCTCTGGGAGATCCGGGATCGGTGTGGGCTCTATGGAGAATGCGTCTATGTTGCCAGAGAGTAAGAGGTCTTTTATCCATGCAATAGCTGCTCTTACCTTAGTACTTGTAAGATTAAGGAATATAGAGGAACCACCCTCACTACTGATTATACTTAGGTCTTCCTGGGTGTACTCCCCATTGAACTGCTGTAAGGACTCTATAAGCATTCTATTAACACCAGAGCTTTCCTTAGCATCCTTATTAGTCTGGAAGCTCTGCAGTATATGAGATAGAAGCGAGGAGTAAGACTCATCAACTTTAAAGATAGCAGAGTCAGCGGACTCTACCAGCTCTTCCTTTAGTTCCTGTGTACCTTTAACTTCTATCATTGGTTATTCCTTATATGCTCTTTCTCTTCTTGATAGGTTTAGCCCTAGTCTTATTCTTGAAGGAACTTATGGTGGAGAAGAAGAAGGTGTACGCTAGTGCATCAGCGTAGTCTGGGCTCTTAATTCGTCTACCCCTAGCATCAATAAGCTTCTTCTTAGACACTAGTTGCTCAGCCATCTTGCCTGAGTATCCCCACTTCATTGTTCCTAATTCTTTCTTTAGCTCATAGTGGTCTGGGATATCCCCGTAGTCTAACCACTCCCTCATCTCGCCCCAGAGCTGTGTCCTTATATTAGCGTATTGCCTAGGGTCAGAGGATGTAAAGGAGCCTCTTACGTCAGTGACTGGGAGGCCTAGTTCTCTGCATCTGTCAGCTACTGGTCCACCTACACCATCAGCATCCATACATATCTTGGATGCATTATACTTAGCTGCTATATCCTTAAGCTTTGCTACTGTTACCATTGTGTCGTCTGTCTGGAAAGCTATAATATCCAGTACCTTATGCCCTTGTCTTACAGCAAATACTGTACTATCCCCAGACTTACTACGGGCTATATCAGCTCCTATGATTATAGGTTCATGTATATAAGATGCCCTATCAGCTGTATTAGCTATGGCCTTCTCTACTAGGGACATGGGTATGTAGGCACTACCATCACTCCTGGGAAACTCCCCTAGGATAGCTACACGATATTCATCCCCATCTTCACCGTAGAGATCTTTCATCTGCTGTATGAACTCAGGTTTAACTTGGTCACTATCTTGTGCAGTGAAGGTTAGTAAGTCCCATCCAGCTACCTCCCTAGCGAATAAGTTGTAATAGAAGCTCTCCTCCCCTCTCTCAGGGTTAGATACCCCTATAACATACCCACCTCCAAATGCTGTACCCATAGATGACAGAGACATGTAGTAGGCTTCATCTGATACACCAGAAGCTTCATCAAAGAGGAGCACCTGAGTAAAGGCGTGCATACCACCCAGACGTTCCTGCTTAGATGTCTTGCTACTGACACACTCCATAGTATTAGTTGGGAGCTTAGTTAAGTACACCTTATCGTGCTGTACCGTGAACTGCTCTCGAATCTCTGGGATCATCCTGAGGTGGTGATGGTGTGCTTCCCTCATGTATACTGCCAGTAGCTGATCATAGGATGGGCTGATGGTACGGATAAAGCAGTCTGGGAAGCAGAACTCAAAGTAGAAGGTTAGCCCTGCTAGGAGGAAAGATTTCCCAGTACCCTTCCCAGATTTAACCATTATCCTACATCCAGGCTTTATTCGGAGGAGGAGTCTCCTCTGTTGCTCATCTAATTTTACTTTCAGTACTTGTTCAAAGAACTCTATGGGCTTTCCATTGTAGTATGCCTGAGCTTCTTCTAGTAACTTCTGATTACTCTTCGGATGGCTCATACGTAGTTACTCCCCCTGATACTTCAGCCTTAGCTTTAGCCATGAGTATCTCAAGACCTGTGCGAGGATCAGCATCTTCTATTCTTATAGTATCAGAGAAGGCTTCCATGGTACGACCTAGGAGCTCTATAGCTTTTAGTAAGTTGCTTCTGTACTTGGGATCATCTCCTGATATCTCCTTCAGTTGTTCTATCTGCTCTACTAGTTCAGATTGGATATAGGGCTTACCTAAGTCCATATCCCTCAGTCTCTTATCTCTGATCTCATTGATATACTCTTGGATACCTGGGAGATCCCTGATGAACTTACCACGAACTGAGAGAGTGTATCTCTTAGTCTTAGCCCCTACCCCTGTAGGTATCCACTTATCTAAGCCAGCTTGTTCTAGCGCATGTTCATTGCTCCCAGTCATAGCGTAGTAGAAGGCATACACTTCCTTGCCATCGTCTACGTTCTCTAGGAACTTATCATTCATTAGTGCTGTAGGGTTTCTTACAGTAGTTATAAGACCTTTAGCCTCATTAGTTAGTTTGTTGATCTCCTGTATTGTTGAGAGACCACTAATCTCTGTAGAGACAAAGATCTTTATAGTAGCTAGACTAAGGTTCTTTAAGTTAGCTATAGATACTAAGGTCTCCCCTAGCCTGTAGCGTCTGAGGATATCGTATCTATCAGCATCTGAGACTGTATTAAAGGAATCTTCTTCTCCTATCACTCTTCTTTTTATTACTGCTCTTGTCATCCATTAGCCTCTTCTGTCTCTAGAGACACTACTCTTAGTCTCTTCTGATAAATATAAGAGATAAAGCTTTTAGTATACTCCTGTTCTTAAGATCTTCTGTCTCTTATAGTCTTATTCTTCTGTTCTCTTCTGTTCTCTTCTGTTCTCTTAAGACTCTAAAGCCCCCTTGGCTCTTCTGGTGGGGGTCTTTAAGTACTTCTATTAGTATTATAACAGATTCTCGGGATTTGTTCACGTGATCTTTAGGGGTACCTTAAGTATCTGTATTCTTTAGGGATAATCTTTATGTGTACCTCAGGTAATTCCTAGCATGTTTTGCGTATCCTAGCAAGGATGGAGCAGGCTGGTTCTGGGCCACGGGGTTCTAGAGGGTTCTAGAGGCTTGTGGATTGGCTGATTGGATTCTAGGAATTCTCTATGATATCCAGGGGATATGAGGACTACCTCTCCGGGGGCGGGGGGCGCTAGGGCCCGCGACGTATGCCCCCTGGGTCTTCATGCCCCCTGGGTTTTCCATGTCAATGGAGCGTCTCTAGAGACGGTTGGTAGGCGTAATGTATGGATATCTCAGGGCTTTTGTAGGTTTAAAAAGGTATAGTCGTTACAAAGCAGGTTAGGAACGGCGGGAGAACAGGAGGGGCAAGAAGAAGAAGAAGGAGAACAGTAAGAGCCCCGGAGACCGGCTAGCATCATCATCGGAACACGAGCACAAATTGGTAGGCAGGATTCGACGGAGTACACTGAAGATAGCCAGTACAAACCGGGGGTAAACGGTGATAGGCAAGGACCTTCAGGTGCTAAGGACTTCACAAGAATCAAGAAAACCTAAATAGCCGGAGCATGGAGCCGGGAACAGGCCTTTGGCAAGCCTGTTACTCCATAGCAAGTCGGGTGCGGACTATAAGAAGCGAATCGAGGAGGCCGATGCCCTTCACAGTATCCGGAAGTACACAATTCAGTGCCTCAGATGAGACGCTGAACGGGTTCGGCAAGTGACTACATGACTGGAGACCTCAGAAACCTCTAGACTCACAGGTGACCAAGCGATATATAATCCTGAATGCGACATGCAAACTTCACTTGAACCGGAACAAAGCATAAACGTGGAGCTTAAGCCACCTTCTTAGGCATCATTACAAGTCGATTGTAGGGATAACAGGAACCGAGAGCGGGCTAGAGAGCCTAAATTCAGGGACCTGCCGCTTAACAGGGGAGTAGCTAAGGTCCTGTTATCCTTACTGTGGGTTTATAAGATAAATATAAAGGTAGGAGAATGCATCATGAGAAAGTATAATGAGAAGATGGAAGAGGCATTAGAGATGTACTGCGAGGGCCTTATTAGTGAGATAGAGTACCTGAATACAGTGAAGTACCTGGCCGAGGAGCAACTAGCCGCTATAGAGAAGCGTGTTACCTCGGAGTACGAAGCAATCACGAATGGCAAGAGGGCGGATATATGACTATTATACAAATCTGGAGCGAGGAGCTATCTCTTTGGTGCCTGTGGTGTGTAGACTTGGAGGAATGCTATGGTTATTAAGGGGGTGAAGCGGGAAGACGTAGGGAGGGAAAGAGAAAGCAGGAGGGAACAGCAGATAAAGGCTGAAGGTACCAGCTGTCTCTGGAGACAGCTGGTACCTTGCAAGGGGAAATGAGGCGTAAGGGTCTCTTAGTACTCTAAAGGTAGCTGAGAGAGCCTCATGCGGGCTCTTTCAAGTACACTTAGGGTCCATCTAGGACAAAACAAAGCAAGTAATCCACAACTGGAGACAAAGATCATGAAAGAGCTTACCATCAAATACACTATCCTCAAG
>Ga0210043_1000915_pt1 | contig 28758 bp, 23 predicted proteins | sample CryGeymet201501t_FD_183990 | JGI IMG/M metagenome (GOLD analysis project Ga0210043, IMG submission 183990) | Groundwater microbial communities from Crystal Geyser aquifers in Utah, USA - Crystal Geyser metaG 2015-01t (SPAdes) (version 2) | ecosystem: Environmental > Aquatic > Deep subsurface >... | reverse complement strand
TTCCGGCCACAAGGGAGGCCACACGCGACTCCCTTTATAAAGAAGTGGAATCATTATGACAAATACAAATAACGCCACAATGAAGTAGAATACTTGTATGAACAAGATTATCATAAAGGCAGATTCATAAATGTCTAAAAAAGAAAAAATCAAAAAAGAAGTCTTTCTATCATTGGACATTGAGGCCGATGGTCCATTTCCGGGTCTCAATAGTATGCTGTCCGTAGGGTATGCTGCTTTTGTAGAAGATCAGGACGAACCTGTTTCTACCTTTTATCGTAATCTTGAACTTATTGATGGTGCTTCACAAGATGAAAGAACCATGAAGCAATTCTGGTTTGCCAATGAGCATAATCGTGCCATGTATGAAGCTACCCGTACCGATATGGTGACCGGGAAACAATTTGTTGATGATTTTATAAAATGGCGTAATGACCATTTTCCAAACAATGAATATGATTGTATTTGTGTTTGCTATCCTGCTGCATTTGACTGGAAATGGCCAGATTACTACTTTTGCCGTTACCATGGAAGCAACCCATTGGGTTTTTCAAGATGTCTGGATATCAAATCCATGGTGTATGCCCGCCTTGGAACCCGTTGGGTCAAAACAATCAAGAAGAATATGCCAAAACACTGGTTTCCTGATCTGGAACATACGCATCATGCATTGGATGATGCTATTGAACAAGGAATGTTGTTCATGAATATTCGTAAGGACTTCAAATCAATGGGAATGATAAATACTCTATAACAAGGAGTAATCATGTCCAATCTGTTCAAACAAGTTATTACAGAATTCAAACAACTTAATGAAGCACCTGTAGAAATAGAGCCAGAAACACCATCAACACCAGAGGGCGAAGCAGCAGTTGATCATTCTGATGGAGAAATCATACATCAAGGTGATTTCTATGTTTTAAAATCAACACCGGAAGAAACATATATCATTGTTCGTCTGGCAGATGGTGCGATGGCCAAGTTCGAAGTGGACGATACACCAGAAATAGATACCGATATTAACAAAATGCTGGATTTTGATGAAAATGATTTCATTTCTGCTTTTGATGAATGGGCAGCGAATTTTGATATCGTGATGGAATTACCAGACAAAACCGAATCTATTGATGATATAGATTAATTGGATGCGCGAACAGGCACCGCCCCTGTATTTCCGGAGTCAAAATCCGGCGTCCTACTCAATTAGACGACCGCGCATGATTCATGTTTTGGTCGGGGTGACTGGGATCGAACCAGCGACATCCGCATTCCGAGTGCGGAACTCTACCACTGAGCTACACCCCGTGACAAAAACATTATTCAGATTTTAGGTAAAATTGATCTGTTCCCGCCTAAACGGGTTGTGGTGCCTGTGGCTGGAATATGTTCCACACATTGATCATGTTTATACTTATAATAGATGTTCAAACCAGTGTCAAGCGATTTGTGAAAAAAATTTTAAATCCTGTTGTGAGATATTTACAGGTCAATAAACAACCACAGCGGTCAGTAATTTAATTTTCAAGGCGTCTATATCACCGGGCTCAATCATAAGTCACAGTGACGTTAAAGTTTAAATTTTTCAATAAGTTATCAATCGTAGTCTTATCATTTAGTGCCAATTGGATGGCAACTTTGGTATTACGTCTGACATGTTCTATTCTTGCCATATGTGTTTTCCATACTGTGTGTGCCGCTATTATGACATCGGCGGATGCTTGTGGCGATCCACCAGCAGAAGACATTTCTGCAAACAAAAATGGAAAATCTTTTTGTTTGACATTAGCTTTATCCTCTTCTGATAACTTTTCAAATTTCAATGCTTCATCAATTTTGCACTGATATATACTATTCAATGTTGCACCGGTGGTGGTATACTTTTCGCGTTCTAGTTCTGCAGCTGCGTCCACTTTTTTACACGCATCATCTTTCAATGCTTGGTAATTATAATTTTTAGTCACATTAATTTTCATTTGTAACCTCTATGGTGAATGCCAAATCATGATATTCTGGTTTTTTGACCAAACGGATATCATATGATCCAATCACTGAAAATTCCAACTCAAGACTTCCATCATCGACAGTCCCTTGTAATATACCATCAATATAAACTTCTGTTCCTACTGGAACATTGTTTATGACTTCTTCCGTATTGATGACTGTTTGCTCAACCACATTGAGTTCCATCGTTGCTCTATTTTGAATAACATGATCAATATCAATATAGAAATCCATTGATGCCACTATAGGGGTTTCAGATTGTACCCATAAACATAAAAAACCGCGATTGGTAAAACCATCCACCACGGAATTCATTTCTTCATCTGGCGTGGAATCAGAATACTCCAGTGTCCACTGAATATTTCTATTTTCCAAATCATATCCAATGATGTAACGCATTAAGTTCCTCCGATTCCGCCACCGCCACCACCAACAGGGCGAGTTGCAACGATATTTATAGAAAATAAACCCAAAAATATGTTATTAAAACTTGGATGGAAGAAACCAACAGCACCAAACCATGACACATCCACTGCTGAATCTGATCCATCCAATGACAAATAACATTCAAAACGAACTTGATCTCCATTTGCTACAGACAAATTAACAGCTTGTGCGGCTTGTGAACAATCAATTGTTTGAATCAATGTATTATTTTTATAAATTCTAAAATCTGCTATATCATCTGGAAACAATAATGCATTGGAACCTAGGCCGGGAATAGTAATCGTTATTGTTATAATTCCACTATGTCCAGAAAAGGTAAACGTATTACCAACACCAGTCACTGTGCTATTACCAGAATTGTTTTCTATAATTGAATTAAACTGGGGTTTGTTTGTAATACGATTGTCTGCAAGAACATTTATATTAAATTGATCAACAATTTGATCTGGGGCAGGAGTCAAATTTGTTATGGTGATCGAGTTGTTCATAGCTGTTCGTGACATTATTCCCCAACTGATGTCCTGACCAGCATTAGCACCCACTGTAATGCTGGATACACTTGTAGTCGTCCATGCTGTTGGCAGAGTTGATCCTTCCCGGTCAACAAATGCCTGATATTGTCTTCCATACGCATCTGCTGATATGTTTGAACTCATTCTCAAACTGACAGGAACATTGGGTCCAGAAATTTCACGAGCAGACGATCTAACCCAACCAGATGCAGATGCATTTTCCCATGCCATATTATTGACTAAACTGGTTGTCGTGTTGTTTGTCATGGTGAAGGTATCCAAAATGGTTCCACCTGCTGACACATTCCTTAAAGTAAGAGTATATGATTCGGCTGATCCAGATGTTGAATACAATTGCACTTGAATGTTGTTTCCATTTTCGGCAACAGCAAGTGAAGATGGAGAAGACTGACCCGAATCAATTGTACACGAAACTGCACCACTGCCAGAAACAAACAATCTGATACTCGAATTAGCACTAAGGGGCGGGCTTGCTTCTATTGTTAGAAATACTGCGTCATCAATGCCACTGATATTTTCAATATTAGTAAATGCTGAACTCTCTGCACTGACAACATTATCAATCGAAATAGTATTTGGAACAATATCTCTAGGCAATGGTGTAAAATTTGCTAATGCTGTTTGTGGATAGAATACTAAAAACCTATATGTCAATGGAGCAATAGCTATATGTTCTATTTCGAAAAAATTTTCACTTACAAACAACCTAAATCCCTTGCTTTCGGATGTATTAAAATACATTGGAGCGTATTCAGGGGGATCGCCCGGATTATTAAAGCCCCCACCATTTTCCAAAGCAAAACCACTTATATTTTCATAATATCCACCACCCATAGAAAATGATCCATTCAGTTGTTGCACCAGAACAAGTGGAACATATCCAGTTGGGTTCGATAATGGATACGATTGTTTGTAAAATGGATAAATTGGATTGAAGGTCACCGTTCCTGTTTGATATGCACCCAGTGTTGAATAATTATTGAACAATAAAAAATCCTTTGGTGCCGTCGCAGTCAGAACATTAACTCCGGGTTTTGAAACTTTGAAATTATTGGAATCAATAAGAACTCTATTGGTCATACGCTTTCCCCGAATACAATATATGTTCCAGTGTGTGTTCCAGAAAATCCGGACGCCAAACTGATTGTCAAAGTGGTAGCCGTCACATTCACATTGAATTTATCAGGAAAAGATTGAATAGTACTTCCGTAATAAGTTTGAACCTTGCTCCATACTATAACCAATGGTGTTATGCCACCAGTGTTAGACAAAGGTATATTAGTGGTACCAGAAACACTGAATTCACCTGATTGAATAATTTGTAATACAGAACCAGACATATCAAAAAGCAAATTAGATGAACTTGTCGTAAGAACATCATAACCGGGCTTTGATACCCATAGGCCATACTGGCCATTCCTGTTTCCTATAACAACTCTGTTTGCCATTATCCCGGTGCCCTGAATATAATATATTTTGCAGTATATGATGATGGATTGAAAACCGAAGAAGTAGGATCAAGAAAAGTGATGGAACTGGATGTTATTTTATACAACGGGTCCATCATTTTTTCTTTGACATAATATATACCACTTCCAGAACTTCCGTTTTCTTCACCTATTGGTAATTCTACTAAACTTCCTTCAGTATATTGTTTGCCTATAAGATTGCTACCATTGAGTATCATCACCAATGCCATGGGAACATAAGATAATGCCGTGAACGGCACTGTGCTGCCACGTGTGGACGTTCCTGACGCAATTATGGACCCATAGTGCGGTAATCTGGAATCAAATATCAAATCCCATGCTGATGCAGTCAACACATCAACACCGAGTTTCGAAATGAACAAACCATGTGTTCCATCATTAAGTTTTGTTGTTACTCTGTTTACCATTAGTCACTAATCAATATTCTATTATTGACACCATCAATTTTAATATTAGCACTACCAACATTTACAGTCACGTCAAGTGTTCCAGCCGTTAGCTTGCCGACATTCAAATCATTGATTTTTGCATCGGTTACAGCCAGATTTTGTATCAATGCCGTACTGATTGCTGCATTTTGGATCAGTGCGGTTGTAATTGCTGCATTTTTGATCAATGCCGTATCAATAGCAGCCGTATCAATATATACACCTATATCTGCTGCTGTGAGTTTTCCAACCTTTGATGCAAATTCTCCCAATGCACCCACAGCATTTCCAAGGTGATCTGTCAGATTGACACCAGCCCGTGCTCCAACGGTAGCACCATCTTCCGGCTTTGATCCAAAACCATCAATGATTTTGGACCAATCCAGTTGTCCAGATGAATTCATGGATGTTGCAGCGCCAGTGACACCGGCTGGAATGCTTCCAATCCAACCCCAATTGACATTACCATCAAACGGGTTAACCGCTGTGGTCAGTCCACCTGCACCCAAAATAAGCTGGTTACTTGAATTTCGTATTTCAATTCCATAATTTGTTGAACCTATACCAAGTTTACCAAGTTTGACACGGGCTGTTGCCGCTTCGTCTCTGACAGTCAATGTCTCACTTGCGCCACTCAATGTGAAACGGCTGCTGCCAATTTCTATATTTGCAGATTGTATCAAACCACTGGCAATTCTGTCAGCTGCCATTGTTCCTTGAACAATCAAATTACCATTAATGACTTGGGCAACAGTGATCCAGCTTGTTCCATCATAGGCTCTGGTTTCAGAAAAACCAATAGATGGGTTGGAAATAGTTACAATATCAGCAACAATAGGTTCAAACCCGGCAGCTTGTATTGCTGCTACTGCTGTTGCATCTGACCAAGATGATCCAGTTGCATAAAAGGTTCTGGAGCCTCTTATTCCATTAGATACAGCATAAACTGTTTCTGTGACACGGGTAATTCTATTAGTGACCGGATCAGTAAATGTGAACGTCACACTCATGGAATTGGTATTATGCCATGTTCCTGATACTGCTGCAAAACCATCGCCTCTTTTTGCGGCTACAGATATCTGACTGGCACCAGCCTGATTTGTGAAGCGAAGTTGCAATACATCATTATTGACACGTCCGCTTATCAGTGCAGGTTTGGTATATGGCGAAGAAATGGTTCCAGTTGCATAAAATTCTGAAGTCAATGTTGTTGACGCTGGCAACAAATCTGCAATAATGCCTGTGCCCGGATTGGTTCTCACCAATGTCAAACCGTTAGAAGCTTGAACAAACCCACCACCGAGTCCATCTGCTACATCATACAAGGTTATAGTATCCAGCAGTGTTCCAGTATGTGTTCCATTTCGGGCTTCCAATACAACAGTTCCATTAATTGCACCCGCTGTTAGAGCATAAGTGTAGGAACCAGTTGTTTGGCCTGCTACATAAATTTTGATACTACCGCTTGTAACTTCTGAAACACCGGAACCATCAATTCGCATCAGTTTACCACTAAGCGTACCACTTCCGTTTTTAATAACTGTTCCATTTGTTGGACGAATAAAATACTGTATTGCATTCTCACCAGAAGATGATCTCGTATAATTAACCCGTTGTACAATGCTTGGCGAATCAACGGTATCCAAAATGTGTGGAACAATGGTTACAGACAAGAATCCAGAATCAGCACTCATTCCAGATATACCTACAGTTGGTTTTATTTCACTTGTATCAACGGTAACACCTGTTCCAATAACAGATGTTATTTCAAAAGTGTTTGCCTGTGGTGTAGCACTATAAGGAAGCTCTTCATCTCCCAAGAAGACAGAGAACGTACTATCACCATCTTCAAATGAAACACCGGGCAATAATGTTCCGCTGGTATCAGTTGCAAATGTGTGGTTTGGATTGGTTTGGAAGATTGCCAACCCATTGATACCTGTGAACCCACGAAATGCTTTCGCATAAGATAAAGTTTTAACAGCACTGGTTTCAATACCTTTTGAATTCGTATAAATGATTTCAATATCTGCTGTTGCATTGTCAGCAGTCATATTTGAAACTGTGATCAACCCATTACCAGTTGAAACCGAAATATTTGTTTTCGTTATTGTTCCAAATCGCCATGTATTATTACCGTAAGGTGATAAACCATCATAAATGATTTCATCAAGACCACGATATACCTTGAATATAGAACCACCACCGCCATAATTTGACACAACACCATTTTCATCAGCAAAGAATGTGTGAGATTCATTTGTTGGAACAATAGTTATATTGGATGATGCCTTTTGAATTCTTCCTACAGTGACAGCATCCGAGAAGGTTTGGTTTGATCCATCAATATTAACCGTTTTTTGAACAGTAACGGTGACTCTATTAGCATCACCAAAAGCAGCCAATGTTAGCCGTCTGGTTGTATCGTTGACGGTCACCAATGAAACAGTGCCACCATTTTCATCAATGGCTGACCATGTATATGGTGCAGACATATTGAGACCAGTTGCCACAAAATCTATCTTATCATTTGATCCTTCCAGACCACCATCTTGATCAAAGGCAAACACAAGAGCACCAGCAGTAATCGATAATGTTCTTGCAAGAATACCTTCACGAGCTTTGGTATATGATATTTTTGTAGTATAGGTTTCATCATCTCCATTTGGAGTTTTATAGATGACTGGAACTGTGACCACACCGGAATCAACAGTGAACGAAGTTGGTGTAACAATATTGTTCGTATTTGAAACAGTTAATCCAGTTGTTGCAGATAGAGTTCCAAACCGCCATGACCCAGCCGTAGGTGTCGCATTATAAGAAACCGGTGTACCACCACGGTAGACACTTATTGTTGAACTTCCTGCCGCAAAACCACCAACTATATTTCCATTTTCATCTGCCGGATATGTATGTGACTGGTTTTCATTAATAACTGTTATAGTCTGCAAACCATCGACAATCTTGTTAATTTGCACACTATCTTCAAAATAGATATAATCTTCGGCCATACCTATCTTTTTGATTGTGATGTCACCACTTCCATTACCATATGGGTCAAAACGTAATCCGCTTATTACATTATCCTTGAAATCTGTTCCACCAACATCAGGATTCCACATGTCATAAACAAAGACATGTGTTCCAATGGACAACATATCTGTAACAGGTTTATTGAAAGGTGTCGTATAATGGGTGTCAGCAAAACCATGTCCACTTGTTTTCCAATATATACGAGCCTGTGCCGTTCCAGATGTATTTCCTGTTACTTCCAGTTCGACCGCAGCATATCTATACATCGCACCATCAAAACGCTTGTCAGCCGGATATTCTCTGGAAACATAACCATTTGTTGTATTAACAGAATTCCATATCATTACCCAACCATTCGTGGTTATATTACTGCTAGCCGCGCCCGTCTGCACCCATTGATGGTAGGAATTTTGTGTAAAATCATACATATAACTATTTGCATATGATGGAATATATTCTGACATTGCAGCTTTCATGGTTGCTATTGTAGCACCATCAAAATTGATAACTGTCAGTTTTTTCTGATCAACGCTGGCACCTGCCGATATCAGCAACGGGATTCCATCCTGATCGAGCAAGGTGAATTCAGGCGATGGAAGGGAAGAAGACCGGTCGAGATCAAAGGTAATTACAGCAGATGGGTCTTTGGGGAAATCATCTCCATCATATTTGAAGACCTGATTATCTACATTCAGACGCCAGCGGCGTTGTGACAAACCTGCTCTGGCTTTGGTGTAATTCAATGTACGATTAAACGTTACAGGAGAACCTTCGTCAGTAGTGTATATGATCTGGAACGACACCGAACCATAATCTGCGTACATTTCTACGATGCCGATTGAACTATTATTTGTTGTTGCGTCTACATTTGTTTCTGTAATTGTACCAAAATGCCACTTACCAGCCGATGGAGTTGCTGAAAACGCTACGGAGGTTGTTCCAAGATAGACTTCGATACTGCTATCGCCTGCTGCATATCCATTGACCGGAACACCAAATTGATCCAATGCAAATGTTGTTTGTGGATTTGTTAAAAAGACTTCAATGGCGTTTTCGCCAGATACACCTTCGAAACCATCTTTAATACGATTGATACGAATTGTGTCTGTATATGTTGTAGAATTGCCATTGACTGTGTTCGTAACAGAAGCAGTGATATCGACATATTGAGATGTACCAAAGTCAGTAATAGTCAATGTTCTGGTGTTTCCGGACCCTGATAATGTGACAGGGATTTCAGAGTTATTGATCGCAACGAACAAAACAGTTTCAGGAATAAATTGCTTGATGACTGTTAATGTTATTTCCGCATTTGGAACAATTGGATCATCATTCCCATCGTAATTGAATTGTGATGCAGATGTGAACAATCTCAGATTACGAGCATTAACACCTGCTCTTGCTCTAGAGTAGGAAATGGTTTTAGTTATTGCTGGTTCTTGAATACCATTAGGGTCAGTGAACACAACATCAAAGGATAAAGTACCCCCATCGTCAGCCATTGAGGAAATTCCAACATTTGGAAGAGCCAATACAGTATCGCGGGTTACATTGGTTGTTAAAAAATTATTGATCAGAAACGTATTATTTCCACCAGCAGCACTATATGCTATCTCTTCTGCACCACGGAACACTCTGACATTACTATCGCCACTATCATAATCAATCACAGTGCCTTCTTCAGTTGCACCAAATATATGAGCCTCGTTTGACAAGGAAACAACAATCTTGGATGTTCCTTCTTGTACCCGGTTGAATGTAATTTCATCACTGTATGTTGTAGAATCATGTGTTGCACTGGCAGTGATTCTGATACTTTGATAATCTTTGAATGTTTCTACTGATAAAAGTTTTTCAAAATCATTTACACCATTTGTCAAAGGCGTAATAGGTGTTCCATTTTCATCAACAGCGGAAAAGGTTGGTACTCCAAGATTGGTAGAAATAGCCGTAATGGTATGCGTTGCCGGGCCACCGGATTTCGGATTACCATCTTGATCAAAAGTGAATATTGTTCCTGTTGAATACAATCTGATCAAACGAGCCTTTTCACCAGAACGTGCTTTAGAATATGAAATAACTTTGTTAATAGTAATCTCATCGCCATTTTGGTCTTTGTAAATGACCGGAACTGTGACTGTCCCAAAGTCTTGAGTCATGGCACTGATGCCAATATTTGGTTCTACAAGTTCAGCCAGTGTTATTCCTGTTGATGTAATAATTGTGCCAAAATGGAAACTCTTGTTATCATATGGGGACGTGCCATCGTATGAAATTTCTTCCAATCCACGATAAACTGTAATGCTTGTGTTACCGCCTGCAAAACTGTCAACAATACCATCTTCATCTGCTGCAAACGTATGACTTTCGTTTGCTATCAATGCTTGTATTGCATCGGATGCTGCCCGAATTCTGGCAATCGTGATTTGGTCACGAACAACTTGAGGTTGTCCTTCTATAGTAACACTGGCAACCGCTTCGACTATGGCATATTCACTATTGCCAAAACTTGAAATGTTTATTGTTCTATTAGCACCGCTGCCACCCAAAACAATTGGATTTTGTGCTTCATCTTCTGCCGTCACAACTATATCACCAATGTCGAGCAAATTGTAATCAATCGTCAATGCAATTGTTTGACCACTGTTGATTGGAAGATCATCCTGATTATATCTGAATACTTGTTCTGATGCAGTAATTTTAACCCATCTTGCATCTCGTCCATTTCGTGACTTGGAATATGAAAGAACCTTGTCGTAAGATTGCTCAACACCATCTTCATCAGTATAAATGATCTCTATTGTTGCCTGAACATTATCAACAGTCATAGATGTCACACGTGTGACATTATCAGTATTTGTTATAGATAAAGATGCCGGTGCAGTTATTGATCCAATACGCCATGTATTATTACTATATGGTAATGAACCATTATAAGAAACAGGAGTTATACCTCTACGAACAGTAAACGTACAATCTCCACCACTATAGTCACTTCCAAGTATGACACCACTTTCGTCAGCAAAGAAGGTATGAGATTCATTTGACGCTGTGATTGTCAAGGCATCAGATGCTTGGTCTATGCGATAGACTGTAATTTTGTCTGTATATGTATTACTGCCATCAGATGCAGATGCCGTTACAGTAATAATTTTGGCTTCACCGATATCATCAATATCCAGAGTACGGGTATTACTATCTGGTAATAATGTGAAAGCTATTGTCGGATTATCATCTGATGTTATTTCCCATGTGATAGTTCCAACATTTACCCCAAACGATGTAAAGGTTATAACCTGATTGGAATCAACTGGTTGTCCCATTTGATTGAATTGAAAGAATTGCCCATCTGAGAACAAACGAATATTACTACTGCTGGTACCAGCTCTTGATTTCGCATATGTAACAACTTTGTTGAAAGTTGCATCAACACCAGATTCGTCTGTATAAACAACGGGAACGGTTAATGATCCAACATCGTCCAACATGTCTGAAATACCAAGAACCGGTGCAACAAGGCTGGTATTTTGGGTGACATTATTTGTTACAACATTACCGATACGGTATGTATTATTTTGTTTTGTCGCAGAGTATCCTACAGGTGTAGAACCAAGATATAGAGAAATAGTGAAATTACCTGTTGAATAGTCATCTACAACACCTAATTCAGATGCTGCAAACGTATGGTTTTCATTGGAGACAAAAACAGTGATACCATTTTTACCTTCTGCACCTTGGTTCAAGCGTATAATTCTAACACGGTCAGAATATGTTTCGCCCGTGAAACTATCTGTGGCAGAAGCAGTGATTGTTACATATTGTGATGTTCCGAAATCACCAATTTCCAATATGCGTTCGTCGGCATTTGATCCCGGTCTCAACGAAATTGAAGCTCCTGCTTCGTCAAGTGCTATAAAACTTGTTGTTCCGTTTATGAATTGGCGGTCAACTGTCAACGTGATGCTATCTGTATTATCAACAGGTTGGCCTAACACTGTAAATGCAAATATCTGGCTTGATGTTAACAGTCGTAATGTACGTGAAGCTTGTCCAGCCGTTGCTTTGGTGTAAGTTAATTCTCTGATAACAGACCGCTCAATACTATTATTATCAGTATAAATGATATTGATCCGCAAAAACCCGGAAGTTGCAATAGCATCGAATGCATTAATGCCTATTATTGGTAATACAAGTGAAGTATCTCTTGTGACATTACTTTCCAATACTGTTCCAAGTCTCCACGTATTTGGACTACCACTTGCATCATATGCAACACTTTCTGTGCCATTATAAACATGTATCGTTGAATTTCCTGTTGGAAACTCACCGGATAATACATTGTTGGCTTCATCTGCATAAAAAGCGTGTGATTCATTTGTTAATGCAACCTGAATACCACCGGCACCTTCCCGAAGACGAACGACAGTAATGGCATCAATGAAATTAACGGTGTTTCCAGAAACTTCCGAAGTTCCACTTACTGTTACTGTAACTTCTGATGCATCACCAAAATCAGTAATAGACAAATCTCTTATATTACCAGTATTGGTCAATGTGACCGGATCACTGTTCTGATCAATTGCAGTGAAGAGCAAATTGGATACATTGGTTGTAGAAGCCGTAAATCTGATAGAATCTGAAACATTTATAGGTTCATTAGTTGAATCAAATTCAAATACAAGTTTTGTTGCAAACAGTCTCAAGTTACGAGCAGCCACACCCGCTAATGATTTGGTATAGCTTATTTCTTTATAAAGTGTAAAATCAACACCATTTGCATCTTTGTAGATAATAGGTATATGTAATCTTCCAGTGAGAGCCGACATTGCTGAAATACCAACATTCGGTGGCACTAATTCGGCAACTGTCACGTTCGAAGCTGATATGGTTCCAAATCGCCAGTTCTTTACGTCATTGCCATATTGAACCAATGTACCACCACGATATAAAGAAATACTGGTGTTCGCAGTGGTATAATCAGAAACGACACCATTTTCATCAGCATTCAACGTGTGTGCTTCATTTGCAACAATTGGCGTCAGTGCATCTGATCCTTGTTTCAATGCAACAATAGTAATAGTATCCCTATATGTTACATCACTACCATTGATTGATACCGTTGCAGATGCTGTTATTTCAACATATTCTGCTGCGCCAAAGTTAACAATAGTCAATCTTCTTTCATCATCCCCAGTATTAATCAGAGCGATTGGATCACCATTTTGATCAACGGCTGTAAAGGTTGGAGCAACGCCTATAAGCTGCCGTTCTGTTGTCAGAATGATATCATCAGATGAAGCAAGTGGTTCTCCTTCTGCATTAAATCTGAAAATCTGACTGGATGCGGACAAGCTAATATTTCTCGCTTGCGCACCCGTTTTTGCCTTGGAGTATGAAATTGTTCTGTTAATAATTTCTTCATTACCATTCGGATCAGTATAAATGATTGGAACAACCAATGATCCAGAATTTTCAAAAACATCACTTACGCCAACAGTTGGTGCTATTTCGCTTACATCCAGTGTTACACCTGAAACAACAATGGTACCAAAACGGAATGTATTAAGTGCACCGGCACCATTGTATACAATTTCTTCTGATCCCCTGAATACACGAATATCACAATTGCCTTCATCAAGGTCTGCGGTTGGAATTGTGCCATTATCTTGAGCAAAGAAGGTATGATTTTCATTTGTCAATAATGTGTTCAATACCGGCGAAGCACCCGTCAATCTGTAAATGGTCAATTTGTCGGTTACGGTATAATCATCCACACCAATAGAATATTCTGCTGTCGCAGTTATTGTAACTGTTTCAGAATCATCAAAGGCTGAAATGCTAATATCACGGCTATCACCTGTACCAGTGATAGCCACCGTTGCGCCATCTTGATCAAGAGCAACAAAACTCACTGTTCCCAGATTTTGCTTACGGGCTTCGACTGTTATTGTATCTGTTGGGTTAATCGGTGTTCCATCACTATCAAAGCCGAAAACTTGCTTGGTTGCAAATAGTTGAAGTGTTCTTCCTTTTTGGCCTTCAACTGCTTTGCTGTATGATATACGTCTAGTGATTGTCGTATCAGCATTGTCTTTATTGCGATAGATAACGGGAATATCAATATATCCAAACAAACCAGTCATCAAACTGATACCAACTGTCGGTGCAATTTCACCAGTATCCACGGTAATACCTTGGGATGCAGTTATTGTTCCAAGGCGGAACTTGTTTGCGCCTGCTGCTGATTGATATATTATTTCTTCTGTACCACGGAATACTCGTACTAATGAATTTCCAATATCATAATCGCCCGGTGCTATGGTTCCTTCTTCATCCGCGTAAAACGTGTGGTTCTCGTTGCTAAACACAATCTGTATCGCAGATGATCCCTCACGTAGTCTTACAACAGTGATTGTATCCGAATAGGTGACACCATTTTTTTCTACTGTTGCGGTCACTGTCACATATTGGGATAAGCCAAAGTTACCAATAGACAATGTTCTTGTATCATCACTTGAACCAGACAATGCAACCGGATCAGAATTTTCATTAATTGCAGTCCATGTTGCCGGGCCAAGATTGGTACGATATGTGGTGAATGTTATTATTGCACTTGGATCAGTAGCTGTATTATCACCATTGAACCTGAAAGTTTGTTCGTCTGAAATCAATCTCAAAATACGGGCATTTTGACCGGCAATGGATTTGGCCAGACTCATTCTCTTGACAATGATCGCAGTATCAAACTGTGCTCTAAAGTCTACCCATCCAATGTTTTCCGTAAAGGACGTAACAGCATAATCACCGGCGGTTGCACCGGTAGAGTCATCAATAATTGCACTTGCATTGAACGTATTCAATACGGAATAGGATACTTCTGTATTCTTCTTTGAAATACCTTGATAAACGTCAAATGTTCCGACAGCACCGTCAAGTGCTCCCGGTTCTAATTCACCAAGTTCATTGGCTGGGATAGTGTGACTTTCGTTTGTCAAGAAGCCAACTGTTGCATCTACGCCTCCGACCAATTTACGAATAGTGACAACATCTGTGATATTTTCATCCGTTACGGTTACTCTGACAGGGAAGACAGCAGATGCCACTGTTGCCCATGGTAGATCAAAAGTTGATGTTCCAGTTCCGGAAACAGCCGCCACGTAATTAGTAGGTGCATAGGTTGTTGCAGGATTATCGGAATCTACTATGGTCAATTCTGATACAGTCGGAGCCGATCCCAGACCAACATGTTGAATACGGAAAGTTATTCCAGAATTTTGTGGTGTTGTTGCAACATCGTCTTCAAATATAAAAACAAGAGTATCTGGGTTCACGCTCATTGTTTTTGCAGTCGAACCAACAATACGTGGTATCAATACTTCATCTGACAAAACACCATCGGTAACAGTGACAAGTATTGGGAAATCAGTTGCTGCGAAATCACTATATGTAATATCAAACTGGTAATAACCAGAATTCGTAGGACTTCCGGCATCTTGTTCTTGGTTAAAATTAGACACCACATTTGTTAATGGTACCAACAACACTTGATCATTTTTGTCAGTTATAGTGATATTATTAGAATTAATGGCAGAATTCATTCCATTATACTGGGTTCGTATTGTTAATGATGCATTAGTCGGAACAGAAGTGGAAGACGAATCAAACAAAAACCCCGGAGAGTCGGCAGTGATGATCAATGATCTGGCATTGGTTCCTCTCTCAATAAAGATTACCCAATGCTTCGGTCCACTGTTGCCAGAAATATATTCCAAAATGTAGGTATTACCATTGGTTGTATTTTTATAAATTGAATTGATTGGGTATGTCGTATCTGGTTCATTAGCGAACGCGCCAATGAAGTTTGTTTGTGGTGTGCTTGTGTCAATGGCACCTACATAGACGATACCGTTAACAATACTGAAGGGTGTTAATGATGTTGTGCCATCTGTAATTTTAAATCGGTCAATCAATATTTCGAATTCTGACACACCGGGTGTAGGATTTTCTGTACTGCCATCAATAGTCGCATTTGCGTCTGTTCTTAATTCAGCCGTCAATGTTTCTCCAACCAAGAATGATCCAGATTCAGAAATAACACGCATAGTGCCATTGATATTGTCAACAGTTACAATAACTGCTGTATATGTTGCTGTTCCGAAATCTTCGCCAACATATACACGATCTGCTGGATTGAAATTCTTGCTTCCGGTATGAGTGAATTCTATTTCCCGTTCGTAGTCTGTAAGAAATCCAAATCCGACAACTTTATTATTCACATTAGTAATGACGCCATATGCTGTTGCTATACCATTTATAGAAACCATACTTCTTTGAATAGTTGCTTCGTTTTCGCCAATTTTGGTTGTTGCAGTTTCAATCAAACCTGCTTGTGCTGAATCAGCAGCAGAACGGGCAAACGCTTCTGATCTAAGATTAGCTTCAATAATTTTTAGACGGAAATCGGCAATGGGAATCCAATTGGTTCCATCATATCTGTACTGTGCATATCTTGGAACTATGATAAATGGTGAATTTGCCGGGTCTTCCTCGTCTGGATTTGGAACAGATTCATCACTTGTATCAAACCATATATCACCATATCGCGGTGCTGGAATAAATGTATCATCTGGTTCTTCATCAGAAAAATAGATGGTCACTGCGCCATCTTGAATGGCCCGTGCTGATGCAAATGATATCAAGAGTGCCCTGAATTCTGGATCAGTCTGTAACTCCCATTCATCATTGTGATAAACATATGGATCATTTTTGACGACACCTTCTTCATTCTTGGATATGTCTATCCATATATCACCTTCTGATGGTCCCGGATTGGGTGGAACCAATATCGCTTGATTTTCTTCGTCTGGTGGGACCGGAGAGAAATAAATAAAAATGGTTCCATCAGCAATTGCACCTTGAAGAATGATGTAATCAATAGCTTTGGAAATGCCATCATCTTGAACTTCTTCCCATACCGGATGCGTATAACGGTACAGTTTGTTCCCATCATCAATATCAAACCAAAGATCACCATCGTTAGATGGCGTCAACCCAACCGGTTCCGTTGCTTGATAATATGTTTTGATTTTGCTATCAGCCAATCCCTGTGCAGTCTTTGCCGCATAATTGATGACAGATTCAATGATTACACGTTTCGAAACTTCATCATAAACCTGTATCCACGTATCAGTATCATAAACAAATAATAAATCATCACGTTCATTATACCATATATCACCTTCGCCTACACCATCAGTAGGGGTTTCATTTTGAATATAGATGTTAACAACACCATCAGCAATTGCTTGTTTTTTCTGTAATGAAAAAATTCCTCGGCCTACCCGGTCGTTCGCAGTGTCTACCCATGACTTGGAAATAGAATTCCAAATCCAAAGCTTTTCCGGGTCTTGGTCTGTCTCGATCCATATATCATTATCGAAAAATGGACCCTGAATATGTTCCAAAGGCTCGTCATCTTGGCGGAATACATTTCTTGCACCATACAAATAAGACGAATTCAATTGAGTGATACGTGTATCAATGTTAGAGAAAGAACCAGATTCAATAGCAGACAATATGGCATTTGCGAGAAGAGCAGGATTACCCTTTTCAAGTTCAAGTCCAGATGATTCGATCACATACGCAATGGCTTCCTGAACATCATTCAACCAGTCAGCGGTAACCTTTGTTCCTTCTACGCCAAGAGACGGATTTCCTTCTGAAAATCGATTATTTACACTGCCATCACTATCAATACGATGCATTAAAAACCAGCTTCCTTACATTGCTATCAGATATTTATTGCCCAGATACACCGCATTGGATTTGACAGTCTCAAAAACATGTAATATATTTAAATAAAACCATATGGAGAGAATCATGAATGATCACGCATTGAACCCCATTATCAAAACACTGGATGTCATGTTTGCTTTTGGAATTTACCTTTACAATCACATCAGCAAAAGAAATGCGATCATAAAATCATTCATACTAACCATTGTCCTGATTATGATTTCTTCCATTACTACCGGATGGTTCGTCATTGGTGCAATCACATTATGGTTGGCTCTTGCTTCATTGATTCTGTTTTTGTTTTTTGTTCATCATTATTTTAATGGAACTGATATCCCAGTCATCGAAACAACCGAAAACGACGAGGACATCAAACCATAATGAAAAAACGAATTTTATATGTTATTGAAAAATCTGATGAATTTCCAGTTCATGATTTTTTCAAAATGATAATGATGGCGTATCAGCGAACATCGAGCAGTGTAGCACCCCTCAATGCACCGGGTGTTACCTTTGCGTCATCGTTACATACAGGTTTCACATACAAAATGCTTCAAGCGGCACGAGCAGAGATTCGCATAATTGAGATTGAAGACGAGATGAGAGCATCCCTTCTCGGATATTTCAAACAATTGGAATCACTAATATTCGTCCGCAAGGAAATAACCACAAAGCAATAAGTATCTACGTTAAGGTTTACGTGGATGCTGCTGTTTGTAATTTGTGTTTGGCTGACGTTATCATTATTGGCATACACGTTGTACATGGGACAAATGAAGAATATGTGTTCTTCGTTTTATGCACCAGTTGATAGACTGGTATTTTCATATTCTCCCATCACATCAAGACTGAATGTGTTGGTCTTTTGTATTGCATCGCCAGCCAACGCACTAATTCAATTGATGTCAGGTGATTGGAAATTCAAACTGGCAATCTAATTGATTGTATATAGTTTGTCACCAGCACGGGACGAACCTGCCCGGAAGAAACCGGACGTAGAACCTGACCCAAAGCTTCCACCAATGAACGTATCCGGTGATCCAGTCGTTACTGTAGCTGACCCTGTTCTATACAATTGGTTACCGGCAACCTTTTTATTTCTGAGAACCGGATCACCAACACGTCCTGTATTGAGACCATTAGTAAAATGCGTTGGGGCACCTTCTTGTAAATATGCATCATAACTATTGCCATGGTCACACACATGCACAGACCACATATCAAATTTTCTATGAACCTGAAGTCCATTAACATATGTATCTGGCGAACCGCCTATTGCCTGATCAGGAGAACACCCATAAAATACTGAATTTTGTGATGTTACAAAGGCAACACTATTAGCCATTCAACTGTTGTCTTTTTTCAATGAAATCAAAAATTTTATCAATTTTGGGATCAGCAGGATCAAGTGTTTCAACATATTCAACAAATGTCATTGTCTTGCCTTTCCAATTTTGTTTCAAGGTTTCTGCCGCTGCTTTCAATGCGGGTGGATGCCAATCTACCATCTGGTTGAAAATGAAATCATGGCCATAAACCAAACCATTGCCGTCCATATCTTCACCATTGGCCAACTCTTGTAACAAACGCGATGGCCATGGTGCATTCTGTGTTGAAATACTTGATGGGTTTTTACTGATTGCAACCAATTCATCAAGTAATGAAATTATTTTGTCTAATTTGTCAGCATTTTTTTCCACAACGACATCTCCGTGATCTTTTTGCTAATTTGTCTCTCAGGTGTTGAAACTTTCGTTCCACTCGTGTGTGTTCTTTGAAATATTGAAGTTTTGCTTCCATGATTTCGCGTAATTCATCATTTTCCATCACAGCTTCAATCAAAGTATCATAAAACAATCCGCCCCATGGGTTGGTATGATGTTCGCCTTGTGTGATAATATATTGATTGCCCTTGGTGAATTCTACCGTTGATCCATCAATTGTTTCACCCTTATTGCCATGATAATGAATTATAGTATCTGTATCCAAATGTATATGAAGCTTCCCATCTTCATCTGTTTCGAATCTGACGGGAAGCTCCATGTCGTGCAGAGCGGCGCGACGTTCTTTAGTTAATACTCTCACTTTTCGCCCTTTTGCGTTGTGCAGGCGTTGGTGGTGTCTCTGGTTTATCAAAACCGGCTTTTTCAAGATTACGTGCAGCACTTCTCACAGATGTATCAACATCGTCGAACCGCTTGAAGACACGTTTGAAATTACCGTTCTGTTCAGCCAGTTGATCAGAAATATGCTCAAGCACATTCAGAATTTTATTACCAACATCATTGTCCATATTGGTATTTACTGCTGGTTCCGATGCCATTGACACAGGTTCTGGCGCTGGTGTCTGATTCGTTTGAAGTGCTGCTGGAATAGGATAATTATTACTTTTCAAAAATTCCAATGTAGCATCATCTGTCAATGACTCCTCAACTGTATCACTTTGCATCGGAGCATTTACTGGTTCCCGATATAGTTGATCATTATGTTGCGGTGTGCCAGATGCATTATTGAACCGTTCAATGAACCGGTGTGCTTTGATCACATTCGTATACCTTGCTGATGATCCAGTCCAACTTTCTGCTTGTTGTTTATCATACAATTTAACATAGAATTCAGGTATTTGACGCAATGCCATGCCGTTTCCATCAGATGCACGTTTGCTTGAATAATACGAAAGCAAATGTGGATATCCCAAAAAGCCTTCCGGCGTGGAAGCCACAATGTTAGCAATATTATTCAAATTGTTTCTATGACGTTGTAAAAAACTGATCAGTTCATTTGTTTCATTATCCTCGGCAATATCATCCAAATGAAGAATCAATACATTTCCTTGATCTTTGCGATATCCCAGTACAAGACACGGGTTGCCTTCATGTTCTCCAAAATTTCTCATATTAATCTCCTTGTTTAACCCCCTGTGCAGCCAACGATTCGGTAATCTTCTGACGAAGAATACCAACCGGCAAAGCTTCTGCACCAGCCACTGCACCACGCTGAAAAAGGCGATCAACCAATTGTAACATGATGACACCATCACGAACCACCAAATTCTCAAGCGGTCTGTCAGCCTGCGGTAATGATACATCTGCACCACCAACTTCTTCCATTTGTGTTTCAAGAATTGAATCATTCTCACTCATTTACGTCGCTCCATTATCTTATAGGCATATTTATACCCTGTACGTATATATTATTTAGAGGGATAAAAAAGTTTTTCCTATCATATAATGTAAACAACAGGAGAAAATGAGAATGTATCCCCCAAAACCCTTGGTGATTAATTTTTTTGCTGGCCCATCAGCAGGCAAATCGACAACATCAGCACTATTGTTTGGGTATCTCAAGCAAAGAGGCTTTAATGTTGAACTTGTTACTGAATACGCCAAAGAACTGGTATGGGAAGAAAGAACACAAACACTTGGAAATCAAATATATCTACTCGGCAAACAAACCAATAGAATTGAAATATTGAGAAACAAAGTTGATGCCATCATTACAGATAGTCCCATCCTTCTATGCTCTTTATATAGAGGAGATCATTATCCAGAAGCATTTGATCAATTGGTACGTTGGCAATTTGACCAACATGATAATGTCAATTTTTTCTTGAACAGGAAAAAAAAATTCAATCCACGTGGCCGCGTTCACTCTTTAAAGGAATCAATCGATCTGGACCAACAAATCAAAAACATACTTGATAAAAATCAATACCAATATGAATGTGTTGATGGTGACGAGAAGGGTGTCAAATATATTCAGAAAAACATTGCATCATTAGTAACAACACGAATGGCTATGAAATAATGGAGCGGGCGATGAGATTCGAACTCACGACATTCACCTTGGCAAGGTGACGCTCTACCCCTGAGCTACGCCCGCATACTTGATATTTATACCCCATTTGTTTTCAATACAACAACCAATGTCATATATGTGAACTAAAGGAGAATTATACATGTTCAATTTTATAAAAAATTTTAAAAAACGTTTTACAAAAACCAAAGAGTTCAACTATAAAGAATTTACAGAAACCCTAAAAACTCTTGAAGATAATGGTTTTATCAGAGTCGATTGGGATGTTGTTATGTTTACAACAAGTTACAACAATAAAGAAATTACCAAAATATGCAATAGGTTGAAACAACATAGTTTTTACTGGAATAAATTTCTTAAAAAGGACTATAAACGTACAAGTTCAACACTACTACCACGAAACCCAACTAAAGTTCCAGACGTTTCGGCATTGCGCGACAGGATTGATTTAAATAAATATCTGAAAAACGCAAAACCTATAAGTGAAATTGTTAAAAGCAATAATCCCACTCCCCCCGATAAGACAAAAGTCACAGTGACCTTTCATGATATTGAAGAAAAGTGATGGTTGTCAGGGCTAATGGCTCAGTTAACGACCACTTCAGGCATTAACCCCGTAAACGACAACCATCACAACTGTTATACCCACATTGGACAATATAAGATAAGCTACAGGAGCTGTCACAGCACTGATGTGAGCTGGGGAGAAAACACGTGCCTTTTCACGTGACAACTCTTGTATTGATTTGGACTGTGGTGCATGACTTCCACTTCGTTTGACTCTTCTTTGTCACCCCGAGCCCGATGCTTGCTAGGAATCTGGCTTGCAAACGATCAATTTGCGCCTTGACCCTCCGGTTGATTGCCCAATGTCTTCAATATTCATCCAAACTGATATTATATAACAACAGTGCGACCAAAGGTCAAGTGTTATGGCTTGCCTTGTCCACGATACCGCTTATGGGTCGCATGCTTGTTCTTCGGGTGCGAACGTGTGGAATCCCCAATAGAAGTCCGCTTCTTGATTGGCGTACGAAGTTCGTTCGCTGCGCTTTTTGCCTTCTTGGCCATAGTGATTAACCTTTCTTAATTGATAATCTATGTATACACGTGAACATACGAGATGTCAAGTTGTTTTATAAACTTGTTTTGCTTTTGGTTCAACTTTATTTCTTCATTCGAATCAAACAACATGATACACTATGATCTTTAATTCGTTTACACTTTTACCCCCAGTGGTTGAAAGATGAAACATCTATGGTATAATCATTACACTCAATGGTGTCAGCATTATCATCATCTCTCCAATTCAATACCGAATTTCCATCTTTACCAAAGAAATGCTCATTTAATTTTTCGTATACATCTAACAACCCATCTGGATTAATCATTGCAAGCATGACTTGTTCTCTTGGTGGTGTTGCTCCACCAGAATCATAATCAACCATTATTGCAACAGCGGTCATTACCAGAGCAAGAGCAGGCACTCGTGCAGTGGTTTTGGGCAAGCGCAAGCTGGACAAATAGGTGTGGGACACACCGAATACACGCCTGTGGAAATACCACTAATGGGGAGAAGTCATATGATTTCTCTAATTATGTATCAGGAAATTCCTCTCATTTGGAGAGGAAGCTGCAATGTCTTTAGACTCGTAGTAGTTCACAAACAAAAGATTTGGTGGTGTTGGGTGGATTCGAACCACCGACTTCCTCGTTATGAGAGAGACACTCTAGCCGCTGAGTTACAACACCATTACCAATACTTACAGGGTTAATCAATCACCCTGTTCACACGAACGGTTGCGCCCTTGAAGATAGCAGAACAAACAACACCGTCAACCATTTGTCCATTTGGACCGTCAGCGATAAAACCAGTATGGAAACGATCATCTTCACCGCAACCGAACATATTTCATCCGGTGATTTCAATGTTCTCATACCCTTGGACAGTAAGAACTTCCCGCGTCTGATTCGGACGGGTACATCCCGACAAACCAATCAATGCAACGGCAACAACAAACAAAAAATATTTACGAATGATAGTATTCCTTTTCGATTTGTGATACCATCTTAACGGTTCTTCAAACAAAAGTCAATAGTCTTTATAATTAATTGTATCTATTTTTGATCTAATCTGATGTTTTCTTTGGTAACAAGTTAATCAATGTTGGATGAGAATGGAGCGGGTAGAGGGAATCGAACCCTCGTCTTCTGCTTGGAAGGCAGTGGCTCTACCATTGAGCTACACCCGCATGCACATACTTATAGTTCAAATCGGATCATTGTCAACAAAAAGTGCCCCTGTTTTATCAGGGGCACCAAGTTAACATGTCATATGATTTACACCCGTTTCAACCAACCATTGATGGTTGAACGCGGAATACCCGTTTCTTGTTGCATCGCATAGGCGGTACCATGCTTGCTGATTGCTGCCTTCAATTCATCACGGGTAAACGACAATCCCGTACGCTCATGAACAAATTCAGCATTTTGACGGAACGGTGATTCAACAGGCGGTTGGTCTACCGGTTTGGGTTGATCTTGCCTGATCTTGATTTTATCATCTATTTTCTTGAACCAATCTTGGACAGTAGAACTGGCAACGCCAATCTCGTACGCAACCTTGTTGATAGACCCAAGAGTTTCGCGCAAATGATACAAATCATTGCCATAGAAAACCAAACCACCCCTGCTGAACATCAAGTCAAATTCATCAGAAGCATAATCTGTTTGATCATATTCGTCTGACTCTTCATCATGTTCATCATGTTCATCAAACAATTCGTCACTGTTTTCTTCAAGGTGTTCCTGTTTCGGATCAAAGAAGATGGAATCCAGCGAAACACCACGGGCTGCACGAACCACCGTAGTGCCAGCAAGGAAATCACCAGTTGTTTCCAGATGGACTTCATCCAATACTTCATACCGGCAACAACGGGCTTTGAAGAAATTATAATCAGATGGAATCGAAGTGACATCACGCGGATTGATCTTCACAACAACAATCCGTTTGTTTGTCATATATTGGTTCAAATACCCGTACGCGCAGAAGTGCAATCCCGAAGAACATGTATTATCAGGATTAGTGTCACATTTCTCACGCGGCATTTCAACCAAATTGCCCGGCGTATGATCATAATGCGCACAATGATCGAACGCATATGGTGGAGTCATTGACCACACACCCGGATGACAAGACGTGAAATCATCGTTTACATACTTGTATCCAATCAAATACCCGTCCTCAGTGATTGGCATATTTCCAGCTTCCAACCACTTGTAGACTGATTCCCGTACTTTCCCGTCCGGGTTTTCCATCATGTTGACGAAAAAGTTTACCATCGGATCAACGGAAAAACCTTCGCTGAACATGGATACAATGCGAGACGCAATATATGAATTGATTTCCACCTTCCGGAAAAACATACCGTCTTCCGTGATTTCGACATCACCATTGGTGTAAAGTGATACACCAACTGGAATGTTCATCAATGGTTCAAGGTGATCCCATTCCTGCTTGCGGATTGCAGTTTTCACCTTTTCCCAATTTGGATGATCTTTGTCGATTGTCTCCGGCAAACCAGTAGACGGCAAATATACCGTGATACTATGATCAGAAATTGTCATAGGCGGACGATTGGACATTTCATTCTCCTTATATTGGTTTCATTCCGTACACTGTTTCAAAGATGAAGTCAATCACCACATCACTGGTAGCATTGGATAACGAATTATCAGACCGGTTTATGATGTAATCTCTCAAAAAGACATGCTTCGGTTGTTTGAACTCATTGATAAGTTTTTCAGCCTTCCGGTTGATTCGTCTTTGGGCACGGATAGCACGATCTTGATGCATATGCTGGATTGCAGCTTCTTTGTTTTCATCTTTTTCAAATTTGCTACCAAATACGCGCATCTGCAACAATTGTGACAAAGGGTGATCAGGCATTTTTTCAAGATATTTGATAATCCTGCGGAGTTTCCTGCTATTATAAAATGAATGGTCAACCACTCTCATCAAGTTGTGAATATTATCATCTGCATATTGATCACAAAAAGCACAAGCACGATGTTTCAGATATTGACCAACCCGGACTTTGCCAATGTGTTCATCAATGGCATCGGACATCGGAGACCATGTGTCCGGAATCTTTTTGACAGCAGTTTTGGCTACCAGCATGACAGGTTTACCAATATCACCTGCAATTCTGTACAAACGGGAATTTTGAATTTCCGGCTTTCCCCGGCTCATCACAACATACAATGCGTCTTCCGGAAGTTCTTCATCATAAAGTTCATCAGATGCCCTACACACTGTTTCATTATTACAAATATGAAAAGGAACATCCCTCAAATAACTGGTCGAAATTTTGCGAAGCCCACCAATACTCCAACCGCGTGTCTGAAATTCCCGAGGAATTTCAGGGGTTTGCGACATCAGAATAAATTTTTCAATATCTGGAACACCATATTGTTCAAATATTGATCTCATTGCATCTTCCATAACGCGAAGAGAAGCATCGTAATTATGTTTTGTCAGAAATCTATTATTGATGTATACAACGATACTGCCCCCTATATTATCAACAGCATTGGCAATCCGTTGTGCTCTGGCGTAACATCTGTAAACATCATCAATCACAAATACTACGTCTTTTCTGTATAGAATTTGTGAATAAAGATCATCATCATTAGCCGTAGCGATCCGTCCAGAGTACAAAGAGGACACATCAAAGACTTTCAGGTTCGCCCCCTTTCTCATATCCTCATTGTACAAATTCACATATGCACTTACAGTATATTCCTTTCCTTTATAAGTAAAACTCTTGGGCAGGAATGGCAGAGTGGTGCGAATTTTTGCATATTCAATGTTTGCCGCAATACGATCATCAATTTTGGTCAGTGGACCCAAAAGTCTTTCGATTGAATCCGTGACTGCATCTTCCAATGCTGTCTTGATTGCTTCTTTTGTTGCTTTATCATAATTCAACCGTTCCCGGCTAGGTGCCAGTTCGACGGAACCAATTGGCATTTTGAGAACAAAATTCAGGTATGAACGGAACCGGTCAAGGTTCGAATCAATACTAATATTATCCATATCTACCGGATAGGCGACAACTCCCATGAGGATGCGAACTGTGCCAAAGCCACGGGCCTCTTCACTTACATAAGAACCATAATAGTTGCTACCGGTGTTATTACAAATATACGTATCTGTTTCAACCGTCGCAGTTTCTTTTTCCAAATCATAAGACGAAAGTTCAAACCCATGAAATACCGGCATGGGATCATAGAACTCAAATACCTGTTTGGCAGCAGTGCGGAATTCACGAATCATGTCTTTCGAACATGGAACAATAACTTCAACACCATTATCTTCACTTGTCTCAATATCACCAAGACACGACATTTGTGGAACACCGTCACGTCCAATGATGGCACTATAGGTGCGCTTACGTCCATCGTATCTGGAAATAAGAGTGAAGGTGTCGGTTACAGCGAATGGAGATTTACACCCCAGACCAAACCCACCAATAGCATCATTGGAATCATCCTTGGTGGACATTCCATATGATGTATATGTTTTCATAACAAAATCATGGGACATGCCCAGACCATCATCACGAACTTTCAGCACAGGTGCGATGGCGGATGGCAAAGTTACATGAATTGGAACATCACCACGACCGGCATCCTTGTTTGAGTCATAAGCATTGGCACAGAGTTCCCGCAACACTGCTTCCGCAGGACGTTCATACATTTTCTTCGAAAGAATGTCGAAAATTTTGCCACCCATGGCAACAGTGAACGTATTGATGTCAGTTGCACCATGAATTTCTACATCTCGAAACTGTTTTTGAAGACGCATCTTGTTCTCCACACGTGATGAATTATTCCAATTCAGTTATCTGAACTTGAATGCAACTATAACCAAATGCTTTCAGTTTGTCAACTGTATTTTTGTTTCCAAGTTCAAATGCAGCGTTTTCATACGCTTGTGTTTGATTTTCCCCAATTGCATTGATCATTGATTTTCCATTAGGGGTCAATACAATAAAGCGTTTCGTAGTAAAAGGACGAGCCATTACTATCTCCGAGTATTTGACGATCATTTCTCGTAGCATATAGAAATATGATTGTCAAGGTGAATCAGACTAAACACATAAATAGATAGAAGTTATACAAAGGAAACTCTCATGTCCGACACATATGTGATTTTTGATCCCGCAAATCTCGAATCAAACCAAAATGGTCAAACCGTTAATTTGACTGATACTGCTACCAATTATGGTGGTTCATTCAGGATTCTCACAAGTAGAGACAATGGTGCCAAATTAAGATTCTATATTATGATAGACACTATTGATCAACTCACCTTGCAAGGTAAATTCAGAGAAACAGATGACTTTATCAACATAACAACATATACAACAAGTTCGGTGGTTTCAGTTGATCCCGTACCTTATTTCAGATTCGTCAGAACAACAGGAACCGGAACAAATAACACAAAAGTAGTTTGGCTAGGAAGATAATCAAATATGGCCTTTTTGCTTGAATTATTTGATTCAGAACGAGAATTTCTAATGGAACGGCAAAATTATATGCCAATGTTTCAAGGGTTCATAACTGCAATCGAACAAACAATAAAAAAAGAAAAGCGCGAAACAGTTGTCAATCAAATTAAAACGGAAATTCAGCGACATACTGTAAAAGTAAGTAATACTTTTAATAGAGCAGACAGAACAACTTGGTTTTTATTGAGATCACGGCCATTGATATGTTCTCATTTATTTAAAAATATAAATAACAACGCCTTTGATACCAATATAGAATTAGAAAAAATATATGATACTATTGGTACATATTACGCTAAAGCGTTACAAGACGGAGAACTGGCAAGTGTTTTTAAAAATTTATTTGGTTTTGAATTCAATGTAACGTCTAACGACCAAATAAGCTTGACACACAATACGGTATCAATTTTGTTTTCATATCTTGAAAGTTTAGAACACTATTTTAATTTGGAATATCAACCAATACAAAATTACAAATTGCGTGGCACTTCTATAACAAAAGTTATGTCAGAATTAGGAGAGCTTGAACAAAAGTATGTGTCTTTGGCCAGTAGGACAATTAAGAAAGTCAATGATAATGATAAAAAACTGATAGACTTCAACGATGGATTTGCATGGTACGATTTGAATACGCCCGTTA
>Ga0210043_1000913_pt1 | contig 28791 bp, 44 predicted proteins | sample CryGeymet201501t_FD_183990 | JGI IMG/M metagenome (GOLD analysis project Ga0210043, IMG submission 183990) | Groundwater microbial communities from Crystal Geyser aquifers in Utah, USA - Crystal Geyser metaG 2015-01t (SPAdes) (version 2) | ecosystem: Environmental > Aquatic > Deep subsurface >... | reverse complement strand
CAATTACACTTCAAATTCTCAAGGATAGAATTCAAAGTCGTCTTCAACAATTCTGGTCTGGAGGCCGAATCAATCATCAAACTGGCCCGAATCATTTAACTGCCTCCACATTGAGACTGATCAGAGTTCCATTCTCTTTATCCATATGAGGATAGTATGCCTGAGATAGATCATCCACATCCGCGTGCTCGGTTTCTCTCCAGTTGTATCGGTGCATTTTAACAAATCCGGCTTTCACCAAAGCATTTTTTAGTGAAAGAAAATCAAAAATATTATAATGAAAATTGTACAGATAATTCTGCTTTCCTACTATGGGGCCAATCACCAGATTGATGTTTATAGTGGTCAAGTATATTTGACAAAGAATCTCAAAGTCTGGAACGGATATTCTAAGAATTCCTTCCTTTTTTAAAACTCTTCTCCATTCCTTTAAAACGGGAATCACCTTGTTCCTTCTGAAGTGTTCCAGCACATGACAACAGTAAATCAGATCTATCGAATTGTCTTCAAACATGGAAAGATCATCTATGGAGGTCACATGATCCACGTGAGGGAATTCAATTGCATCCACATGGGCAAATCCTGGAATAAATCTCTTCCCACATCCTAAATGAAGTTTCATACTCCCTCATAAATAACATCTTGAAACATCTTTTTGTAATTCTTGACCTGTCTTTTCCAAGTCCAATTTTCTTCCACGGTCTTCCTCGCTTCTTTTCCCATTTCTGAACAAACATCTCTGTTCTTCTTCAGAAAAAGAATTCTGTCAACATAATCATCAATCTCTCTATTGACCATAAAACCATTCACTCCCTCTTCAACTAACTCTGGAACATTTCCTATTTTATTTCCAATAAAAGTTCTTCCTGTGGAAGCGGCTTCCAGAAGCATATTAGGGGTTCCATCTGTGGTGGAGGCTATCAGAATCACATCTACTTTCTGATAGTATGCCGGCATTTTAACGTGGGGGATCATATCTTTCATTCCATGACGAGTGGCTATTGGATAAAACTCAACCCCGGCCTTTTCACAAGCTGGAATGATTATATTTGGATATCCCTTATTCTCTCCGGGTTTCCCCACATATCCAACACGAAAAGTATCATTCAAATCTCTTTCACAAAACTGAAATAGTTCTTCGTCCACTCCATTCGGAAGATAATAACAATGATCATTCAATCCGCATATTTCATCAAATAGAAATTTTGAATTTGCATGGATTGCATTTGCCTTTTTAAGATTACGCTCCCAATTATCAAAGTTCTGATAAACATGGGCGGTCACCCCGGTGATATGTTTTCTTCCATTCAGCATTCCAAGAACCTTTGGGACGCAATCATAAGTAAAAACCAAATCTGCGAACACCCCGGAAACTCGATCCACAGTCAAATATTTCAAAATCAAGTTAAAATCTTTTTTCAACCACTTCATTATCTGACGAGATTTAATATCCCATGCCCATCCCACTACGTCTGCAAAAAGAACAATGGACTTTGGGTGAATATTTCCTGCCCATTTCTTCATAAATATAGTATGTGATTTCTTCCATGCTTCGTTAGAATCGAATGTCTTTTGAGTATTTACTGTTTTATGGGCAAGGTGTTCTATTCCATGATTGTTTGAGTATCCAATACTATATCCCTTTGTTCTCGCCCTTAAACAAATATCTGGGTCCTCAAACCACGCCGGAGAGTACGCTTCATCAAATCCATTAAGATCCGACAAAGTATTTTTTCTTGTAAGCATCCCTCCTGCTCCCACATAAACCAGGGAGTGGTAAGGGTTCTTCTTCAATAAAGAAGCGTATCCTTTATCATCCATTGCCCATGCTTCTACTCCAGCAATGTCCGAGCCCACCATCATCAAATAATGAGTAGAATAAGAGGAAATCCATTGATCATTATCTAAAAAGAGAACGTATTTTCCTCTTGCCCGATTCAGTCCCTGATTTCTTGCTTGAATACAACCAAGATTTTCTTCATTTCGATAAACAAATAACTTTTTTTCCAGATCAGTTTGAAAATAGTTTTTCTTCTCACTTCCATTATCAATCAAAATGATTTCATCATTATATTTCTTGTAGGAAAGGATTCTACGAAGGCACTCTTCTGTCACATCTTCAATATTATGATACACCACAATATAGGAAAGAAAGGGTCTGCTCAGAATAGTTTTAATTTCCTTCATTACTCTATCGGAGGAGATTGACTTTCCGCAGAAAGGATCTCTGAGTTCTTCCCTTATTCTTTTTTCTCCAGGAGCAATAAAATCACAAGGGACTTCATACCAACAAGGCTTCTTTCTGGGACACTTTTCAGTCACATCCTGAAGAACGACGGCTTCAGAATACCCACGAGTTCTTATCATACCGTCGATGTGAGTAAATATCCAGATAGTCGGAACTTTCAAAGCGGAAGCAATATGAGCGGGGCCAGTATCTGGACTGATCACCAAGTCCATCTTATTTATAATAGCGGACAAACTTCTCAAATCCCTTCCAAAGACTGGAATTACTCTATCACCACCAGTCCACCCTTTCGGACGAGATACAGAGATTTCAAAAATATAAGAGTTTGGGTATTCTTTTAATATCTTTTCTCGTAGTTCCTGAAAATAGTGCCATCGACGAATGGGAGCATTACTTTCAAGAACAAGACCGATCTTCATTCCTTGAAATTTAGAGACAAACTCATCCGCTTCTTGTATCTCCTGCTCAGATAAGAATATCTTTGGTATCGGAATTTCTCCATCCGACAAACCGCAGGAGGATAAAAATACTTCTGTTCTATTAAATTTTACATTGGGCTGATTTTCAATCTCATACTGAATGCAATCCCGGGTCAAATCAATCACTACATCATACTCATCTGCCATCACTGACTTATCCCAGGATTTTACATAATCCACAAATGGGTTGTTCTTCATTAATAGAACATAATCGGAAGGGCAGGAATAAGTGATTTTACTTCCGGGATATTTTTCTTTTATTTTTTCAAGAACGGGGGTAGTCATTATAATATCTCCAAGACCCCCTTTTCTTCTGTACACAAGAATATTTAATCTTTTTAAAATCTCTTTGTAATTACTGAGATTGGAATTTCCATAATTTAAAATTTTAAAAACATACTGCTTTTTGGTATGATTGTATGATTGAAGTTTTAGAAATGAAATTTTTTCCAAATTACGAACTATTGTTTTATCAGAAGTGAAAATCAGATCCTTAACCACCTTTATACTTTTCTGATAGGGCTTCAAAACTTCTACATCAAAAAATCTGACGATATCATAAACAGATGGATATTTTTCTAACTCAAAAAACAAAGAAAGATCTTCTATTGAAGTCCACTCTTCAGTAGTAAAGATATGAATCTTTCCTTTGAATTGGTGCTCCTTCACTTTTTTAGAAGGAGCACCTCGATACCTGACTAACAACTATTCTTTTCTCCTTTTAAGAAGCCTTTTTGTAGAACTTTCTTCTTCAGTTTCTTCTACAGTCTCAGTCACCTTTTCCACTACTTTTTCCGGTGTTTGAATACTTCTTGCCATAGAGAGAAAAATTGACTTCAAGGAGTTCATATCCATACTGTCTTTGTAAATGTTGGGAAGAGTTTTCAGAAGCTTTTCCACCCGATCCGATTCCAAATCCTTCTGAGAAGAAAATCCCAAAAGATCCATGGAAGCCTCAATCAGATTTCCCAATAAAGATTCTGGAGAGCATTCAATCTCCGCTTTCAATTGAGAAATCACTTCCTCCAGTGATTTGGATACCAGTTCTCTTCCTTCTACTTTTACTTTTTCAAGTCGGAAAAGATCAGCATGGTTTCTGATAAGAAAACGGGCCTGATTAACATTAATCCCTGAGCCCACCCGGTACTTAGTTCCTTTAGTGTACACAAAGACTCTAAAAGGAGAATTGGGTTTCTCACTTTTTATCACCACACTTCCAGAAGCCTTTTCTCCCTTATAGACTACATACTCCACGAACGTTTCTTTGGACATCAAGTCCTCCTTTCTTATTCTACAGGAAGAATCAATCAATAATTCTTCCTGTAGTTGCCTCATTTTTAGACAGCATTAGGATCGACTGCGGCAGTCACAATTTGAACAATCGCTTTGGAGAAAAGAACTGCATCATCCCAAGCGGCCGCAATCCCAATACCTTGAACAAAGTCATAATCATCCTTCTGTTCCACAAAGGAGATATCCGTATTCAAACCTCGACACAGAGCCTCTGCTCCCACCATCACTGCCCTTGCAGTATAAATAGCGGGACTATTGGCATTCTGGACCCTGGTGCACTGAGTCGTTTCATGAACGATAACACCATCAATTTCACCAAGAGCCCCAGTGAAAAGAGGATTATCCTTTCCTCTTTCAGACGCACTGGTATGTCGGGAAATCCAATCACTATCCTGTTTCAAACTAAATGCCTGAAAAGGATGAATAAACAACAAATAATATCCAAGACCGGCAGGCATCCCCGGAAGAGTAATTCCGTCAATATCATTACCTCTCAGAACTGCCGCTGCCTTTGCAATTTCGGTGACCCCCATAGTATCAGCCGAATCCACTTCATCCAGAGAAGCCGCATTATTTCCAAATACAACAGAAATAGTAGAAGCTTCAAAACCTACTGAACCAGTACTCTGTGCAGTTGTCCACATGGACGCATCCGTCTTCTTTGCCATCCAATAGGAAAGAGCCTTTTGGGCTTTCATACGAAAGTCCTGGGTAATTTGCTTCCGGGCTTTTCCGGTAGAGGCTACTGCATGCCGGTACCACTCAGGAGTGACCTGGATCTGCGCTAAGGAAAGTTGTTCTTCATTTCCTCGAAGAGTGCTTTCCCCAGAAACACCGGCCCCAGTCAAATTGGCCAGACGAGAGATGTTAATAGTTTCTCCAGGTTCAGTCAGAAGTTCGTTTTTCTGAATTACCGGCATTCCCGATCCTTCCGGACCAGTAAACCGATTCCAAAACATCTTCGCTTTGGCTTCTTCATAGACCTTTTTCGACCACAGAGTCGGAATCCAATAATCAAGTTCCGTCACTGTACTGGTATTTAATGTTGCTACATTTGCCATTTTCTATTTACCTCCAGAATTAAAGTCATTGTCCTGCTTTAACTCTGACCTCTTTTAATTTTATCCACTTCAACAAGAAGTTCATCCAACCGCTTCTTATCATCAAGAGTCAAGTCCTCCTTACTGGTAAGATTCTTGATCTCTTCCATTATAGGAATTTCAGTGATTCTTGATTGTGGTCCTGGACCAGGAGTATTTGCAGGAGATTTTTTTCTTTCTTTTGCCAGGGTTTGAAGTTGATAAATCACTTCATCATCAGTCAAGATAAACACTCCATCTTTTCTTTTGAGAAGATCCATCATCAAACCTTTTCTCTCATAGTCCGAAGTAAACGCAATTCCCAACTGGGTCGCAAGACGATCCACCATACGTTCTCGACCTGACTCTTCAAGCTTCAGATCTTTTCCCTTCAACTCAGATTCAAGAGTAGTGATTTTAACTTCTCTTTCCGAAATTCCTTTTTCAATTTCAGAAATACGAAGCTGAAGTTTCTCAATCTCACTCTTTTCAGCCAAGGATTTATCTTTCTCCTTGTCATCATACTCAGTCAGTTTGGTTTTCAACTGAGTCAACTCTGAATTAAGAGATTCAAGGGAAGATGTGTGCTTCTCCAAAGATTCCTTCATCTTCTTGTTCTCGATCCTTCTACGAGCATTCTCATCCTTCAGCTTATCAATGTAATCATTTTTCTGCTCATCAGTAAACTTGGAGGAATCCATCGTAGTAAGATCATCATCCTTCCCTTTTTTAGCAGGATCATCCGTTCCTTTTTCCTTCGGATCTTGATTATCGATTGTTTTCATCTACTACTCCTTCCCGATCATTCGAGAATCCCTCAAACAAAAGGGTCATCCCTAATAATCAAACTTTTCAGTTGATTCAAAACGCGCCATCGCTACTGCCAACTTATTTCTATCCAATTGTAGAGCCTCAAGCTCTTCATACAATTGGTCTAATTTCTTTTCCGGTTTTCTGGGCTTCTCCATCACCTCCTTCTTTTCCTGATAAGAATCATTAGGTGAGCTCAAAGAAGGAACAGAAGCATCGGAAGGTATACTCTGTTCAAATTGAGTTTTCACCATCAAACTCTTACCTTGATAAGTTAAAACATCCCTGATTTGGGTTCTTACCCATTCCATCTTTTCAGAGACAGAATCTATCAGGCATCTTGCTTCAACAAGAGTCACTTTTGCCATTCCATCTTCTCCCTTTTATTTCTTCCCTTTCTTTTTGGCCGTCTTCTTTTCAGGCTTTTTGTTGAGAAGATCTTTTGTCTTTACATTCTTCAACTTCTGTTCCTTTCCACCTTTCACTTTTTCCTTCTTTTGTTTCTTTTCTTTAGTTGCCATCTTCTTTTCTCCTTTCTACTTTTTAGAACGCTTTCCGCGTCCTTTTTTTCTGGCCATGCTGGAAATCTTTGCTTTGTATCCCTTAGCATGACCATATTTAAGAACCCATGATCTCCAAAGCTTCGGATTATTTATTCTCATGTAAAGTTCTTGTCGTACACTCTTAAAGGGCACTACTTTTCCTTTATTGTTTTTAATACATCTCTTAACAAACCATTCAGTCTATTATACTCTTTACTGCCAGGTTCCATTTTGGAAATAAGATCTTCGACTTTCTTCCTAAAAGAAATTAATTCTCCTTTGGACATATCCGATAAATCAGATTTTACCACAGAAGAAAGATCAATTGGAAAAGTAGATTTCTTAACAGTAGAAGGAATGATGTAATCAGGAACTTTTCCTGACTGAACAATTCCCAATCTCTTTTCTATATCGGTATACATTCGCAAACCCTTGAGTCGAGCCAGGTCTTTAGCATAAATGGTTTGTCCTGCTCTTTTCCAGGAGGACTTTTGACGAGGAGCATCCAGTAATTTATCAATCAAAGCCACTCGATTCTTCTCAAGGGTTTTGTTTACATCCTGATTGATTCTCACCCACTCCGGACGAGTGTACACCAACTCACATCGGCAAATATATCTTGGAGGAAATCCATAAACGGTGGACATTTCCGATTCGGGAATAACTCCGGCCATAGTCGCCCGAATACACTCTTCTTTGGTCAAGGCGTCCATTGGATTGGCATTCCAGCAGTATTTGTATCCCTGCTCATCTGCTTTCTGACGAAGCCAGGCTGTCCGTTGCTCTCCAACAAAAGCCATAGTAGCCCCTATTGTTTCCTCACTCAAGGAAGATCCAATTTTCAAATTTCCGGTTTCCGTAAAAAACAAAGATCGAAACTGACTGATCGGGATTCCCTTAGCAATTCCAGTATAAAAGATGTCATAAACATATCCCTTCCACTTCTCTAAAATGGAGTTCACTTTCACTAATGTTTTCTGAAATTCCATTTCCATCAGTTGAAAGGATTCATCATTGACATTGCTTCGATCATCCTCAATTCCATCAGACTTCAAAACCTGTTCTATTTGAAGTTCTTTTCCATAAACCAAATCAAAGGCTTTGTAACGAAGATCCTGTAAAAATCTTCCATAAGAAGACTTGTACTTGGATTGGATCGAGTCAATTCCTTGCATCAGTAAAGATATCAATGAAAGATTACCCACATTTCCCAATGGAATACTGGTGCCCTCCACTGTTTGAAGAGAAGACAAAACTTCATCATATACTTTTGTAGCTTCTCTTGTGGCCATTCGATTCAGTTGATCCAGTTCATTTTCAATATCGGTGAATAAATGATCCGTCTTCTTTTTAGAAGAAAGAAGAATCTTTCCGATCAATTCCCCGGAAGTCAAAGAAGCCATTTACTCCTCTGCCTCCAGTTGTCTTTGGACACTTTGAGTAATTCCTTGTCGAGTCACATTGGCCCGTCTTTTCAACTCTTCCACTTCTCGAAATGCTGATCTCTCATCTCCTTCATAACCGAAAGAGGACACTCCCAATTCCTGTATATCCTTTTTATTAGCAAGAATTTTCTCTTTGGCTTCTTCTCGACTCATCTGAGGATTCTGTCGAATCATTAAATCAATAGGACTGATAATGGCATACTTGATGTCCTGTTCATCCTTGATGGCCTGTTCCTGTGGATCAAGTCCCGGAGTGGTGTCGGTAAAACGAACATTGACAGGAATATCTGAAAAGGATCGGTCAGAACTTTCTCCTAAATGAACCTCATCTACCAACAAGGATATCCGAACCAGTTTTACAAAGTCTGGACCATAACTCATTCTTCGATCTTGCCAGAGATTCTCTATGGAAATTCTCTTGATTCGCAAAGCATATCCAGACTGTGGAAAAGAAGCACCTCCGGACTGGGTGATAATCTCTGCTGGCACCTGAGAGAAGTTATTCAGTTCATTTTTTAGATCAATCAAAACCTTTCTGACATCTTCAATCTTGGGCTCTGGGGTGATATACTTAGCATCACTCGATTGTTTTTCACTTCCTTCAAACTTGATAAACCGAGTCGGAGCCACCACCACATTTAACTCCCCATCCGTGGTGACCACCAAAATTGAAAAGGATTGCATCACCACAATTCTGGCCAGTGAAGTCCATAAATTATTATAAATTTCATTGATCTTGACAATATCATTGATGGTGGTGATTCCATAAAAGGTATTGTCATCTTCCAATGGCTGAAAAGAAACTGCCGGAATAAATTTATAAGGATTTTCTCCTTGGGAAAGTATTTTGGTTTGATTCAAATAAGGGGAGTAAGCATAGACGGCCCAATTTTCTTTGTTCCAGATTTCAATTCGTTTCATGATTCGGGAATAAGGATTTGAATCTCCAGTATCATAAGAATAATGGATGATCAGTGTGCCGACTTCTCTGGGATTCTTTTCATCCGGAAGAAAAACTACATTCTCCCCTCGAATATCCTCAAAGAAAGTTTCCCGGGTATCCGGATTGTGGCGAATCATCACCAAACAGGTATTACTGATTTCAGCAACTCTTTGTACTCGTTTCATAAAAGGTACGATGTTGAAGAAAGTCATTGGACTGACAATTCTATTCCATCGCTCCTGATCCTTCGGTTCGGATAATCCGATCACCACCGGCTTTCCAAAAACTCCTCTGATATATTCATCGACTATTCGACGTGTATAGTTGAATACCGGTTTGTCCTTGTCGATGTAGTCATCATCATGTTCTCCCCGATACTGCTTGATATACTTTTCCTGATCCCCATAGTAATAGTCCCAGGCCTTTCCAATCAGGTCAATTTCATATCGACGTTCCTTCGATAACAATCGGGAGAAACTTGCAGAAACTACCGATTCAACCATGCTGTCAAATAAATTAGCCATATTTTTCTTCCTTAGTAGGCTGCTGCTGAAGCCCCTCCTTTCCCACTCAGATAAGTCAATAACCATACCAGGGCGTCCAGACGATCCGGACTTCTCTCATTCAGATCCGATGACCAGGTACACATCTCATCTTCCAGTTTGGGAAATACACCAATATGATGCACTAAGTTCTGATCATACAAAGCCGATATCGGTTCCGCCCGTAAGGCTTTCCCACGAGAAGCCCGAACCGCCCGAAATCGAACCGAAGGATCAATCTGACGGATCAATGTCTTAATCAGGTCTCCTCCGTTGTTCACTTCTCCGATAATCATATTCAACTGAAGTCGATGGTATGCAGCAATTCCGACTTTCGTCCATTTCAATGGTGGAGCATGACAGGTAAAATCATGGGTCACAAAGTAGTGTTTCTTATTATTATACATCATGGAGAATCCGGCAATGATTCCGGTGTCGGCTGCTGACTCCCCGGAGGTGACTGCCGGATCTAAGGCCACTGCCGATAATAATTTCTGTCCCGAAGGAGACTGTGCCATCCGATTCTGATGAATTCGTTCTCGATTAAATAAGGCTTCCGGATTGTCTTCCAGTATCTGAGCATAGATTTCCTGTTGACCTAATCGGGTTCCTTCGTAAGAAGCCACCACCGTTTCGAAGAAGGTGGCCGGCAGATTTACTTTGTTGTCATAGGTAGAACCTCCAGTCACTACCGAATCTTTTCCGCCCACCAACTCCTTAATCAATTTCAATGGTCGGGGAGTGGTAGTCACAATAACCCGGGGATCCTGTCCACCCCGTAAACCCAACATCAAATTTGACCACGCATCCTCCATATACTGCCACTTGGCCAACTCATCCGCCCAGGCACAGTCATGTTGTGGTCCCCGTAATTGATTTGGTTCCTTTCCAGAATAAGTGGTGGCCATGGCTCCATTCTTCCAAACCAGTCGTCGTTTGGAAGGTTCATACTTGGGTTTGTTCCATGGCGGGCAGATATTCAGTATCCCACTTTCTCCCTCAATCATCACGTCCCGGCAGTCTGCTGAAGTTTCTCCCACCAGTGCAATCCTTCTCTTTCCATACTCCTCTACCTGAGATCGAATCCATTCCGCTCCGGTACGTGTCTTTCCATATCCTCGTCCGGCCAGCACAAACCAGATCAACCATTTTCCATCAGGAGCCAACTGCTGAGGACGTGCATGGGCCTGCCAGAAATACTTCAACATCAGGGAAGCCTCATGCTCCGTCATATTGGGATTCTTAGTCAGTATTCCACTGATGAATGCCGTAGTAAAGGCTTCGATCCCTTCCTTCTGAATTGCCTGCTGAATGAGACTCTGATTCATATTCTACTTATAGACAACTTTTCCGGATGGTTTTTTCCAGAATCTAATTTTTCAAAATTTTCTTGGATGGGGTTGGAAAGTTTCAGTTTCAGGGTTGTGGGTTGAGTAATGGATGCTGTTTGATAAGATGGACTTGATAACATTCCCAGGTTGAAAACTCCAAACCGGCGGAGCTCGGGAGGGAGGTCAACTATATCCCCTTTCAAAAAACCCTTATATTGGGGTTGAACGCTCACTTCGTGACTTTTCCTTCCCTCCAATAAACTTTTTCTCATCAACTCAACCTTCATCCATAAGAAGTTCTTGTTCAACTTCCTCATCAACTCAACCTTCATCCATAAGAAGTTCTTGTTCAACTTCCTCATCAACTCAACCTTCAACTTCAACTCTTTCTTCCTCTCCATTGAAAAAAACTTTTTCTCATCAGTAAAGGTTTTTATTTCATTTATAAGAAAGGTTTGTTTGTTGGGTACGGGAAGGACCGGCTGGATCATTTACTTTATTTAGTTACTCAGACAGATGAACAGTGGTGGGAACGATTCTGGAATTAAACCCCGGGGAAACTCTCTGATTTCGTGTAGGACAAACGATCTTTATTAAGGAAAGATTTGATATGGCTTTTTCTTTGGAGTCGTTTAAAAAAGGAGATAGATTAGATTGAAAAGGGGTGGTTGATTTCCGCAAATTTGAGCGGTCTTTTCGAAACCCGCCTTCGGCGTCTCCCTTCCCACTCATCAACTCATTCCTTTTCCCTTCTTTCTTTCCATATCCCTTTTCCATACTCTCCCTCTCCATTTTACTTTATAACTTCTTTATTTCCTTATATTTACCCTTTCCAGTCAACTTTATCATTCTCCCTTCCCTATATATCCCTTTCCCTATACTTTCCTTTATGGTATTTTCTATCATTTTCTTTTATCCAGTATATATTTCCCTGAGAACAATCTTTTCATCAATAACATTATCTATTGATTTTTTTCTTATGAAGTATTTTTTATGAATTTTCTTGTTTTTCATTTTCTTTATTTATTATCTTGAATTCTTTATCGATTCTCCAGTAAAAATTCCTCATTATCTTTTGGTTTTTCAATACTCTTTTGTTCAACCACTTTTCCTTCGATATCTATTACCGCTTTATCCTTTCCGACATAGTTTACCAGAAAATCCAGTAATACATTTTTACTGACGAAAGGATTCTCCGGATCTTCACCGATTCTGAGACGGTCATATCGACCCCATCTTTCCGGAAATCGTCTTTCCAGTAAAGTCATGGCGGCGGTCCAACTGGGGGCCAGATGGGTTTTGTTGACTTCCTTTTTCATCAGTCGACCCTTACGACTGTAAATTTTTCTTTCCTTTACGGAAGCCAAACCCCCTTCAATGGCATCCTGAACGACTTTTAATGCGCCATGTTCACAATCGACTTCTGCTTTTAAACAGGCATTGTAAAACCAGATATATTTTTCACTGTATCCGGCCTGACCTTTTTTCAGCCAGTCGGTTAATGTGGCGGTAAGAATTCCGGCCAATGCACAAACTCTTTTTAAGGACAAACCGTTGCGAATAGCCTCCAAAATGAGGGAGGCGGTCAGCATATCCAGTTTACCTTTTGGAACATTATAATTGTTTCGACTAATGCGAGAGAGTTTATTTTCTACCGGGGAAAAATCTTCCTTGGGAACATTTACTTTAAGAAACTTTCCATTGACTTTTAATACTTTTTCAGCTTTTTCTTCTTTTAACATAATCTATATCCGGTCTGTTTTTGAACAATAAAAAAAGGTCTTATTTTTAAAACCTTCTGGAAAAATATTTGCCACCGATAATATGAAATCGGGGATTCTTTTATTTGAGTAAGTTTCAATTTTTCTATTCATGACAAATATTTAGACATTCCTCTTCTACGGTTAACAAAATTCCTCTTCTATTTTGACTGGTATTATATCGAAAATCGAACAGAAAATCAATAAATATCTTTGATTTATAATTTTTCTTCTTAAACAATCCCTTTTTCAATTGCCAGCCATTCCGGAATGATGAATTCAAAGTCTTTTTTATGAACTCTTATTTTATTAATTATCTGACTTTTTGGTATCCAAAAATCATTCTCTCCATCGGTCAACAAATAGACGTCCTCAGTCGGGTACTTCACTTCCGCATAGAATGAATAAGTTGGATCATCCGCCATTTTTCTTTCTCCTTTTTACAGTGAATTGAGTCTCGGAAATGTTGCCAGTGGGTTTTCCAGAGACTTTGCAAAATGGCCTAAAATAAACACCCCATATATCCGAAAAATTGACATCTATTCGTCACCAGACTACCGTTCCGAATAAAACACAGGAACAGCCAAATACTGCTCCAACCGCCACATCCATCAATTCTTTTAAAACTTCCTCTTGATTATTTTTATGAACTGCTGCCTCAAACTCATCAAACTCCTCAGATAAAACACCAAGAATTTCATGAGTGGATAAAAAAGTTCCATATCCTTTCTGATCCAATCTTCTTTGTAACTCTTTTTTAAAAGCATCCATCGATTCCACAAGTCCTCAAAATAATCCTTCTTTTGTTCATATCGAATTCTCCTTCAACTCCCCTTCTACTGAATAACTTCTTGAGTTCTTTTTAAGAAAATCAAGTGCCTTTCCAGGACTCTTTATGAAAATTCTTTTAAACTTCCCAATAAAAGCGGCATCTAAAAAATGAACATAGTATTTCCCACCAATCATCGAGTGAACTTCCCCGGTAGATACTGTGCAAAGTAATTGAAAATTGTCCATCTTTTCTCCCTATTCACAGATGAAAGCAGATTCACATCTGCACAAGTCCGTGATTGCTTTCAAAGTTAAAGTAACCAGACAAGAGGGGCATACTCTTCTTCCGGGAACTCCAACTATTACCTTAAAAGTATTCTGACTGACTGCTTTACGTCTGTCCACATTCTTGCAGGACTTGAACTCGTTTCCACATCTCTCACAAGTTTTCATAATGTCTCCCTTATTTTAATTTCTTCCCACAATTGGCACAATAATTTGCACCATCAAATTCATTGCGCCATCGATTACAGGCAGGGCAATCATTGCTGTGTGCCATTGCTATTTCGGCAACAGTTTTGTTGCAGATTTTACAGATGACTTCATCGCCAACTTTCAAATGAGTTAAAATATGTTTCACAAAAACGGCCCCCTCGCAATCACAATCCAACCAGTGTTTCATACTACCTCCTTTTTATTCTTGGTTTGGCCGAGAATAAGAGAGGGTAACGTCAACCATCACGTCAACGGCCTCAACTGTAATTTCCTTGCCGCAGTGCCCGCAGTCAATCTTGGCCCCAGCGAACAACCCGTCTCCCAAGTCCCACAAGTCTCGGATGGTTTCTCCACAAGCCAGACATTCGACTTGGTAATGGTCTCCAATCGTCCTTTCCATTGGTGGTCTCCTTTTTATAAGCCTCCGCCCCGGCTGGCCGCTGCACCAAGATTATTATTCTTCATAATTATTGCAGTCTTTTAATTTCCATACCGGATCAAAATTAAATGGATATATAAACCAACCACTTCTAATTCCATGAACAACTTCTTTCATCTTTGGATCAGGATTCCCACATTGTATATGGGAATCCCCTGGTATTGTTCTTCTATATTTACAACTATAACATTCATTCATTCTGGTTCTTTTCTTTTTGTTCATTGTGGACTCCTTTAAAATAAAAATACGAATATCTTATGTTTTCTTAAACACCCCAGGTATGGGCTTAGCCATCACAAGGTTAGAAGGAACTTTTTCTACTTTCTTCAAAAGTTCCAAACGAGTATTTGGTTGCATAAAGAATATTCCACAACGAGGGCATACCAAAGAAAGATTCTGCTGATTGTATAAGAAACTGAATCCGGAGGAAGCATACCGGCAGAGTGGGCATCGAATCTCTTTTGAGTTCTTTTCTCTTCTTATTTGATCCTCAATCTCCTTTTTTAGAATCTCATCTGCCAAGGGTCTGCGAATTACTACGGGCTTCTCTTTAACATCAGGTTCAACCTTTGTTTCCTGCTTTTCCTCCTTCTTTTCCTCCGAGATGTCATCTTCCGGATTCATCATCTTTCGACGATCAATAACAGTCAATTTCTGTTCTTCTTTTTCTTCCATTTTCTTTCCTTTCATGTTCGAGTTTTTTCTCCACTTTCTTCATATACTTTTTAAGAAATTGAACCTGAATGTCCATATCCAATGTCTCATCATATCCATCAATCATTTCCAGAAGTAAGACCCGATATTCCAATCTCTTTTTATCATTCTGTTCCAGGGTCTTTAAAAACAAATTTCTCTCTCTGACAACAAAAATCAAATAGATAGTAATGCCCATCAAAACCAGTAAAATAAAATAGATCATCTTTATAAAACCTTCCATAACCCAAGAATCAAAAACAAAATCAAAAACAAAATCAAAACTTCCCAAACATAATTATTTTTCTCTGACTTTTTCTTTCCTTCAATCTGGCCAGAAAGAGATAAAATTCTAAAAAACTTTTTCAACTCATTAGAAGAGATTTGTCTTTTAGAATCATCAGAAAAAGGTGGCGAGGACTCATCAGAAAAGGATGAGTATTCTTTTGGTAAACGAACCATCACAAAATCCCTTCTCATCACCTCATCTCTTTTCTGAGAATAGAATGCCCGAGTATTCATCTTTTTGCCCATCCTTTCTTCCATATTTTTGATGTCAATAAATATCTACGGATTGAAGGCTCGGAAAGTTGGATGACTTTAGCTATTCTTCTGGAACCCATTTTACCTTCTTCATAAAGATATTTAATGTCGCTTTTCTCACTTTCAGATAATTGAGTCTTTCTATAATTCGCTCCCCCTCTGGAACGAAGAATCTTTTTATTCAACAACTTTTGAATCTTTAAAAGATGATATCTTACAGAACCAGAAGAAGTATAATCCAACTTTATTGCTATTTGACTCAACGAAAATCCTTTTAAATACTCTTGTACAAAAGCCTCCGATATAAAATCATACCCCATTTTTCTTACTTCAGCCAAGTGATCCTCTTTATACTGATATTGGGCTTTTTCATCATACCTTTGAAATAATGAAGAATTCATTTTCTTCCTCTATCAATCCGAGTCTGGTGAATAAAGTTGTTGATGAACTCTGCCTTTCTTCCTCCAATTTTATTGAGCTTAAACTCCAGACAAGGAAGTCCGTCTCTAATCTTAATCAACTTCGATATATCCTGTTTAAGATACTTCGATAAAGAACCTTTGACAATTTCTATCTCCTCTTCACAAACCAGATAGACTCTACAAAAGACCTGATTGTCTTTCAAATCTTTGCCCACCATCCTTTTTGAGGCATAGCAGACTGTTGGGAAGAAAAATAATAATCCACTTGTTTTCCTCTTCTGGAAATAATGACATATATAGGAATCCACTTAGATTCATTTTTAATCGTCTTTTTCTTTCTCCAAAAATGCCATCCACTACTCTTCGGTTTTTCTGTCCATTCCAAAATCATATCAATTCCTCCTCTGATGATTTTCTTTTCCATTGCGAAACTTTTACAAAGTACATACTTGACTTTCCAAACCGGTAAATTGACTTTTCTTGCTATATCGGTAAAACTAAAACTTTTTTCTCTCAACTGAAAGATCCTTCTTCTCACTGAAGAGTCAATAGAATAATTGCCTAAGTGATTTGGACCTCCCTTCGGTCTTCTCTGACATCCTATTTTATTCAGATGAGTTGTTACAAATGAAGAAGTTCTTCCAAATAAATTTCCCACTTCTTTTAATGACTTTCCTTTTCGGTATTCCTCAACCATCATCTCTACTATCGAAGAGTATTTGTATTTATCGATAATATCTTTCAAATCCTGACGATAGGTATAACGGGCATTCTGATCATATCTTTTGAAGCAAATCATAGAAATTAGGCGCAGGAAACCACGGTGGCTTGCCCCGTGGAGGAATGTGCCTTTCTCCTTTCTGTTAAAGTTGTTGTTCTTGCTTGCAATCTAATGCAGTTTTTCTTTACATTTACAGATGGGCTTACTACATCTCCATTCAAATCTGATATAGCAAAAAAGCCCGTACTTCTTTTTCCTTTCACAAAGCCCGTACTTTTCATCGTTTCAACCAAATCAAACTTTCTTAATCCAAATAATTTACCGGTTGGTATTTTCTTTTCTGAGCGAGAACCCTTCGTCTGCTGATAGTCACCTTTGGCAACATGTCTTTTGAAGAGGACAATGTTGCTTGGATCAACAATTTCATCTTCTTCACAGCATATTGCAACTGCATCATTATAGTGGGTTTTCGGCAATTGTAATATTTGTTCACGCTTAAATTTAGTCTCGTATCCGTATGTTTCTGTAAATTCACCAAAGTGTTTCTTCAGTTGGGACTTCACAATACCAATTTCTGTAGCATGTTTAGTTTTACTTCTACTACCTTTGATTACAATTCTACCCTCATGAAGCTTATCATGGCAGGATTCACAAAGAACAATCAAATTCTTTGGCGTATCTGTTCCACCGTTGCTTCTAAACATTAGGTGATGCACATGTAACTTAATGTTTTTAGCCTTGCATTTCTGACATTGGTATCCATCACGATGTAAAACATAAGCCTTCACATTATAAAAGCCTTTTTGATTTCCGTTTTTATAATCATTCCCCTCTACATCAGGATTGGATATTTTATGGATATCAAAACTTGCTGTTTCAACTTTCCAGCTACTAATTGGTAGAATAGACTCAACGAACTTCTTTTCTCTTAAATGAGAATCAACTTTAGACTTAATGCTCGGAGCAAGTCTTCCACCTTTTCTCATAGAAGCCCTATTTTCCCATCTTGGTTTTCTGTATCTTGTTTTTCTGCCACGTCTGTTCCTGCGATACATTGCCCTTTGTTCCATCTTCCTTGAAATATTTTGTCTAATCTGAACTTCAGATTGATAGACTACTTTACTATTAGTAATAGCAGCGCAACCAATTGTTTTACTTCCAGTGTCCATTCCTGCAATTATTTCTTGCCTGTTCTCGCCCGTGGCAACAAGTAATTGAATGGTAAATGGGTTACACCATACTACTTTTGCCTTACCTGCCTTAAGCAATCTCTTTGCCTTCTGGGAGGTTGTTGGCATCAGCGGTTGTTTTCTTTGATTTATGATGTAGACTCTCAAGTTACATCCTCCTCAAAGTAGAGTTATGCGTATCCAAAGCATCGGAGTTACTATGGAATCCGACTTCCTCTCGCAGAGATATTACAGGGTTTAGCGATACAGACACGGTTTCTACCACACGAAACTGTTTAATCTGCATCCGTAGAGCAAACCACTGAGACGGCATGGTTTGGTACCTATTTTCCTGCATATCGTTTGCTAACATGTTAACCTCCATTAGCCTGCTGGTAACTATGAGACTTTCTTTCAAAAGCCTCGGGGCTTGCCCCGTGGTTAGTTACAATTCTCCAACAAATGGATTTGCTTTTTCAAATCCAAAAAGTATCTTTATCTGTCCTTCCACTTTAAGGGTTATATTCAAATCACCAAAAGTTTCTTTCAATTTTTCCACCATACCAAGAGCATTTTCAACCACAACTTTATTCAAGTCTTCTTCTATCTTCTCATTATCTTGTTTAATCTCTTTCTTTTGTTTTCTGATCGGAATTGAATGAATACCTGCCAGAAACTTCACCGGATCTTCTGACTCAGGAGGAACATTTACTATTCCATAAATATACTCTCTGTTTCTGTCCCTCTGTCGAACCATGTATTTCTGAAGTCTTACATACATTCTTGACACTATTCCTGATAATGAAGCCTTTTTTCTTCCAAGACTTCTTTCTATTTCAGAAACAGTGATCTTTGGATTAGTATAAATCAAATGAATGATTTCCTCTACAAGGGTTTTAAATTGATGGGGCTTTGCTTCCATACCATATTCCTCTCTGATTTGAGAATCCGACAGATATCTAACTTTTCCCGATCTTCCTCTGGACCCAAAACTTAATTTACCATCCCGATAAATTAGATTTTTCTTTCCCTCCTCTTCTCTGATTATTTCCGTCACTTCATTTGGAAAACCAAGACTATCCGCTAATTCTGAAAGAGAGTACTTATCCAAGGGCTTGGAATTAAAAGTAACGCCTTTAAGATCCATCTCAAATCTTCTCCTTTTCTTTCTCTTCAGTATCCTCTTCTCTTCGATAAACCATCCAAAATAAAAACAATGAAAAAGAAAAGAGAACAGCAAAAATCAAGCCAGCCCCAATAACTGTCTTTAATAGAGTAAAAATGCAATCCCATAGAAAACTGGACATTCCTCCTCCTTTCTTCTACAGATCAATGTTTCTTTTTAAGCTTTTCTTTTTCTTCATACTGGAAAAGTCTACTCTCATCCCTTTTCTTCCATCTTCTTCCAACAAACGACGATCCGCTTCAAAAGGAGGAAATGCTCTCAAAGATTCCTCTATCAAATCAGTAGAAGAATATCTCAATTTTTTATTTGAAAATCTTCTTATATCTTCCCTTCCATGACACTTGAAAATAATGATCTTCTCATTGAACATAAAATCTTCTTCTTGATATATCCCTTGAACCGGCTTTCTGCACAAAGAGCAGATAAACTGAAAAGAAGAAAGATCCATATAAGTTAAAGAAGAATTTTTGTCAGCAGATCTTTTTTCAGGAATTGCTTCAAATTCATATATCCATTTTGAATTTTCTCCCAAAGAAGAAGATTTTGACAAGGAAGGATAATATTTTTTTAAATATGAAGTTATTGAGTTCATAGCCATTAGATCCTCATAAGATATCACATCCAATCGATCTCCAAACAGAAGATCCTTCAATTCATAATTATTTGTATTTCTATGAAAAGTTCCATAGAGGATCACCAGATGGGGTTGGGCAAAAGTACTTCTCATTCCTCTCAGCTTTTCTGTGGAAGATATCAGTTTTGAATTTTCCCTTGACAAGCCTAAATCCATCCGACATTGTCGGGCTTCATCAATATTTCCAGCAAAGATAAAAATCATATCTTCTTTCTTCTCTTTATTTTAGAAACCGGTTTTTCTATGGTTCCCTTGATCAATTCTACTTGGGATTTCCCGGAACGGTGAGTAACAGAATAAGCCATATCAGCAATCTCTGCTAATTGAGGTTCATGAGTCACCAGAACCAACTGGATTCCTAATTTATGACTGATCTCCCTCAGCATCATTCCGGCTCTTTCCAGCAGTTCTCCTTTTCCGACATACTTCATCGGTTCATCCAGAATAAGAATATTTCTGCTCTTTGGTTTCTGGAGATTCCATAAGACTACTCTAAGGGCAAAAGAGATTACATCAATAATACCTCCACCCATATCATCCTTCGGGGTATATTCTACTTCATTTTCCATCACTACCGGACGACATTCAAATTTATTTCTCTTCTGTTCAAAAACAAGAACAAATTTAAAATCCCGATCAAAGACAGATTGTATCGCCATGGTCACCAAAGACTCTACCTTTTCCTTAAATCGAAGTTGAGTCATCTCTGCCACTTTAGTCAGTATCCATCTGGCTTTAGAGAAATCTTCTGACTTCTTTCTCAAAGACTCTTTTTCTTTTTCTTTTTCATGAAGTTGATTCTGATAGACCTGTCGAACATTTTTCAACTTCTCATATCTAAGACGAAAACTCATTTATAGATCCTCTATTTTATAGACTACAGGAATGCCCAGTTCTTTTGCATATTCAACTTCCTGATCCGCTCCAGAGCTAAGTCCCGGCAACCGTAACACCACATCTGCTTTTGGAAGAATTGCCAAATCCATCCTGATCCAATCCTCATAAGGTCTTTGTCTTCGAATATGAAGGTAATGGGAAAGAAGAGGAACAATCGGAACATGTCCTTTATCAAGAATTAAATGAGCCGCTTCTTCCTGAACAGCCACATTCTCAGCCACATCTCCAATAGTATAAGGACTGGCTATGTACACCAATTTCATCTTAGAAAAATCCTTTCACTTTTAATTTCCTTTCCGCTACTTTCAAATTCTTTATACTGCAAGTATAATAAATTTCCTTCAGTTCAATTCCAATAAATTTTCTTCCCATCAATAAAGATTGATACCCTTCTGATCCTATCCCAGCAAAGGGAGACAATACCGTGTCCCCCAAATTACTCCACAATTCAAGACAACGAGTAATTACATCAAGTTGTAGAGGACAGATATGTCGTTCATCTTCCTTCTCTCTTCCCATTCTCACATTAAGGGTATTTGTTTGTCGAATATCAAGCCAGATAGAAGCAGCGTATCTTTGCCACACTTTTTGACTAAAACGATTCAAAGACAAATCATTATGCTTTCTTTCCTTTGGCTGAGATAAACCTCCAACATATTCTTCAAATCCTTTTTCTCTTGAAATAGGTTCCGGATTTTCACCAGGTTTTCTCATTGTAACAACATAATCAGGGGAACCATTACGGCACATAGCCGAGTCTTTAACGACCTGTTTATGTGCAAGACCAAGTGCACGAGTTCGTTGCGACTCAATTAATTCATTTTTTTTAATTAACACTCGACTATGATAAATAAAGCCGTATTTTTGAAATATTCGAATCAAATCCCCTGGAAAATCTTTTAATCCAATATAACCGTCTCTTTCCTTCATTGCTGGAATATCGGCACAATGCATACTTATTAATCTTCCTGGCATCATCACCCGATACAATTCAGGAACAAGAAATTCAAAATGATCTTTAAATTCATCATCTGTTCCATTACCTAAATCTCTCAAAGAATTCGAATAGGTAAATAATGAGGAAAATGGAGGACTAAAAATTGAATAATGAATTGAATTGGAAGGTAGTCCTTTGATCACTTCAATACAATCACCATGATAAAGTGAATATTTGTCCGTAATTTTCTGATCTATTACTTTGACGCACTGCTGTCTTTGTTCCTCAAAAAAAACATTCTTTAATTTCATTTGAGCTTCTTGAAGTTTCTGTTGATAGAAGTCTATTTCGTCAGTTATTATCTTTTGTAATTCCATTTTTCCCAATCCTCATCCGTTAGTTTACTTTTATAATTCCATTTTCCATCATGCCCATTTACCCAGCTTTCAAATGTTTGATCTCCTCTATTATATCCATAACATTGTCCATAATTCGAAAAAGCAGTTATTAAATTTTTCGTCCAATATTTTCCAATATAAACATCTGTCTTTGATAATTGATCAAGAGGACGGTACCTCATAAAATATGGATTGCTTCCATATTTCCAACATTCCCTTACACGATAATAAGCCTCTTGAGGAGTGTCTTCAAAATTAAATAAAACATAAGTATAAGAATTCCCTTTTATTTTAAATCCTGCATTTTTCATTTTTTCCATGGCCCTCTGATAATGACCATCATCTTTCATTGTATCAAAAGCCGTTCTAAATCCCTGTCTTATGTAATTCAAACTTGACAACAACTTTGCTTTCTCATTATTAATTAATCGACAATCAACTCCATTATTAAAAATAACCTTCTTATTATTTTCATTTAAAGTCTCAATAACCTCTCGAATATGATTAATCGGAGCAGCCAAAAAATTATTATCAGAAACAACGCAAATTTCTTTGTTTATTTGTTCTATATTCTTTTTCCACATTGAAGAAACTTTTAATTTCCCTTCCATTCTCCAAACCATACAAAACTCACATTTATTAGGACAACCTCTTGTTGTAAAAAGGGTCATTACCTTTTTAAAAAAACCATCTAATTTATAATCGATAGTATAATCTGGTAAACAATCATCCAACACTGAGGAATAACCAACAAAAATATTAGCTTTTCTAATTCGGTAATCAATATACTTAGGCATCAATGTAGCAAATATTCCCCCAACAACAATAGGAATATTTCTAAAAAGTAAACCTCTATCGAATTCATTCACTGTTCTTAAAACAATCTTTGAGTCTGTAGTAAAAACCGAGGAAACACAAATCAAATCAAAATCACCAGAAACAATTCCCCAAGAATAAACGACGCTTCCCTTATTTTTTTTTACAAAGGAGGCAATTTTAGCAAGACCTAAAGGAATATAATGTCTCACATAGGGAGGTTCTACCAACAAAACCCTCTTTGATTTAGCCAACAAACAAATCAATTTCTCTTCATCAATTATAGCCATTTTGGCAACCTCATATTTGTGAATGCAAAATAATCTGATCCCCCTTTCATCTCACCTTTTATATTTATCTTTGTTAATTCCTGAGTATGTCTGATCATATTCTCCATCATCAATTTAGCATTATCATTTTTTCTTTTAATATTGTTCAACACACTGCCTTCTCTTTCTTCAAGAAAAATATGAACCTCAACGGAAGTATTTTGACCAAATCTCCATACTCGTCTAACCGCCTGATAAAAATCCTCCCATGAATCACTCAATCCAACAAAAGCAACTCTACTACAAATTTGCCAATTCATTCCATGACCAGCAATCTTAGGTTTTGTAACAATTCTTGAAATTTTTCCTTGTGCAAAATCAAACATCCTTCTCAACTTTTTTTCCTCTTCATGACGTCCTGCAACCTGGACTGAGTCATCTATTGTTTTCTCTAACAAATTCCCTTCCTCATTCAGATTACACCAAACAACCCACCTATCAGATGTTGAGTTTATAAAATCAGCAGCCATTTTCACTCTACTTGTAATTGTCTCCTTTCTAACATTCCGTCTTTCATTTAAATCTTTGGCATATTCAACAATCAATCCGAAACCTTTTCTTTTATCAACAGAAGAAACAAAATGTTCATGATAAGTAATCTCTGGAAGAACAAAACCATTATCATCAAATTCAAGATCTGAAGGTTTTGATAGCATTACTGCCCATGATGATAGCCATTCCCAAAACACATTCTCTTTTACATGCCCCTTCAATCTCCATTTTCCTGACTTTCCACTATCATTAATAAAAAACATTGAAAGCATTTCTGTTCTACTCATAATGCCAAGAAACTCAGAATGATTTCCCAATTCCATATAGTCATTAGGAGATGGAGTAGCCGTACAAGCAAGTCGATAAGGGCAATTCTTAAAGGATAAAATTATTTCATTTCTATAATAGCCTGAAAAAGATTTGATTATGGAACTTTCATCAAGCACAACCCCTCCAAAAACAGAGGAATCAAATTTATGAAGTTTTTCATAATTAGTTATATTGATTCCTTTTTTCACATCATTTTTATCTCTTACAATTCGTGACTGAATTCCAAATTTCTCCCCTTCTGCCTTTGTTTGTTCGGCAACAGCAAGAGGAGCAAGAATGATTACTGGTTTCCCTGTCTTTTTTACTACATGGACCGCCCATTCTAATTGCTGAATTGTTTTACCAAGCCCACAGTCTTCAAACAAAGCAGCACAACCTCTTTTCAAAGCCCATCTTACTAAAATTTTTTGCCAGTCAAAAAGTTTAGAATTTAATTCAGAAAGCTCCACCTTAAATCCACTTCCAGAGTAAAGTAGTTTTTTCGAACCCAAAAATTTATTATAATCAATCTTCATAATAGCTCAACATTTCTTCCAGCTTTTCCATTAATTTTTCCCGTCTCTTTACTTTTGCCTCTAAATCCTTTTCGATTTCTTTGATCTTCTCATAACACTCATCAAGTGAGTCTGCTTGCAACTCCTTTTTTATTTTCTCTATCAGTATCTTCTGCTCTGCTTTTCTTTCAGACAAATCCTGCTGGGCTCCCTCAATCTTCTTCCGAATGTCCAATAGCTGCCTCTCATTCATCCTTTTCCCTCCTCATCAACTTCAATCTCTTTTTCGATGATTTTCCAGTTGAGTTAAGCTTACTCATTCTCTTCTCAATTTTATCCTTGTCCTCATATACAATAGAATTTCTCCATTGATCTACTTCAGAAAAAAGTTCTTTTACTTCTTTTTTAAGTTCCACTATTCTACCAACTATTCTTTCAAAAGTACCACTGATCTGTACTTCCTTATCTATCATAGATTTTAAGGCAATTTCAAAATTAGGATAATGATACATTCGACCGGGAACCACTTCTTTTTTCTTCTCACTAAATCTTTTTTCCTGAAGGGAAACACTTAGCTCATCTGAAAAAAGAGTCCATCGAGAATTGATTTCAAAACTGGCCCTGACCTTCTCCTTATCTTTCTTCACTCATCACCTCCGAAAGAATATTGACTACAGATAAATCCACTTTATTATTTCTCAAGAATATTTGAAGATTTTCTTCAAAAGAAACACTTTGTAATTCGTCCTCTTTCACCATTCCAATAAACTCCGAAAGCTTTTCTTCTGCTTCGGTCTTTCTTTCGATATGCTCCCTTGTTAAAACTCTTTTGGAGGGAAGATGAGAAATAATTTTCTTCTCTAAAATTCCTTCCTCCGGATCATACAATATAAAACAGGGCTCATGAGTAAAATTATATTCCTCAGCAGTCCTTCTTACCAAAGGACCGGTATTTACAATAAATCTTTCTTTCTCTTTCTCAATAAAAAATCGATGAATATCTCCGCACAAGATCAAATCGAAGAGTTTATTCTCCCTTAAAAACCTTCTGGCAAGAGTATATTCCTGCCCTGGATATAATCCTTCACTTGAAATAGAAGCATGAATGATAAGTATTCTTGTCTTATCCGGAAGTTTCTTCAATTCATTTTCATCCAGATTCTGTCCAAAACTACATCCTACTATCACAGAGTCCCCAATATCAATCCACTCCCTTGAAGAAGGCCCCACAATATCAATCAAACCCGCTCTCATCAGTATTCCAAGATTGGTAGATTCCCTTGTTCCTTCTGAATACATATAGGTGTCATGCTGTCCGTACACTCCAATGAACCGATTGTCAAACTCCTGAAAAATCTTCATCACTTCCGGAAGTAAATACCAACTACGAGGTCGATCAAAAAAATCACCGGCCTGAAGAATTACGGCTGAATGCTTTTCTGCCCACTGAAAAACTTCTCTTAACTTTTCAAGCTGAACCAAACGGACATCATCCAAACGAGAACCCGGATTATCCCATGATAAATGAACATCCGATAGAAGAACAAATCTCATATCAATTCCTCAATTTTATTTAATTGGGCATCAGTAATACTGGAGAAGCAAATAGGACATATTTTATTTTTCTTCAAAAGTTCCTTGTAATTCTTTCTGCCTTGAGAAATGGCCTTGTTGGCGGTCTCTATCTCTTCATCGATCCTTTCCAGATCCTCAAACAGAATAAATACATCGGACATTTTTTTAATAAATGAATGAGTCTGTTGAAAATCATTCCATAGAGGAAGTATCTTTTCTATGTTCTCCACCTTATGAGATACTTCCACAAAATGATTCCACTCTTCCAGAACAATTCGTTTCTTTTCCACCAGAGAATTTATAGTCTTCACTTCTTCATACAAGCCAGTGGCTTCATCTATCCAATACAAAGAATCAATCGCCTCAGAATTGTATTGAATATCTTGTAACATCTCTTTGAAATTTTCTATCTGAGTTTTCTGTTGATCAATTTTCTTCTCTATTGAATCATACAATTCAAGAACAGGGGCAATCTGTTCCAGATTTTCATACTGGGATATTTTCTTTTCAAATACCTGAATGTCATTTTCCGTCAAAGAAATTTCTTTGTTCGTGGAGTTTATCCTGGTGGTCAAGCTGGAAACCCAATTATCCACTTTATCCAGATTAGTAATTTCATTGATCACCCGGGCAAAGTTTCCCGGACTGGAAGTAATTAAAAAGGGCTCCTCCAACTGATCCTGAATATTGATCACTCCTAAATTTAAAATACTTAAAATTTCATCCGGAACATCAAACCCCATTCCTTTAAATACTTTTTCATTTAATTGATACTGTTCTTTATTATCACTTTTCTCATGGAGTATCTGATTTCCTTCTGCCCATAAAAATACCTTGGTTGGCTCTTCTGAAAAGTAGGAATGAAAACGAAATCCTTTTGGACGATTTTCTGTCAGCCATCGAAAAGCCCTTAAAATAGCGGTCTTTCCAGATTGACTTCTCCCCGTGATCACTGTCACATTGGGAGAAAAAACAATTTCAGTATCCGAATGGGATTGAAAATTATTTACTTTTATTTTTTCGATTATTTTTTCGATCATACATCATCCTAACTGTTTCAGGAGAAAGCCATTCAAAAAATTCTTTCATCTGAAGAAGTATCAAAACATCCTCCACAGGAGGAATGATTGCCAAAGTCATTTTCTGAAATTGTCCATTTAAACTTTCTATGTCCTTCAAATCCTCATCTCTTATACAAACCACTTCCTGATGATAATCCCTCTTGAATACCAATAAAGGAATTCTTTCTGATATTTTCGAGTCCCTCAAAGTCTGACTCCAAAAAACATTGATTTGCTTTTTACTTAAATCAGAAGAACTCTTTTGATAGTCAATCAAATCCAAAAGATCCCAGGGGACATTCTTGAAGGACTTTCCTTTTTTATTCTTTGAGTAACCGGTCTTCAGTTCTATATTGAAAACCCGAATCAAAGAATCTCCTTCGGACTTCTCAGCCACAATATCCCCTAACTGATATTTGACTTCTCTTCCTTTTCTGGAAGTCAGTCGAGTTCTCTTTCTCCAGAATACATCCGGATCTTTGCCATCTGTCCACCATAAGGAAAGATAACGGCAAAAGTTTCTTTCATTATCTGCCCCTTTTCCCATCTACTTTTTCCTTATCAATCGTGCTCTGACTTCTGACATCCAATCATCCAAAGAATTTATCAAGTGTTCATATCTATCCACAAAATCAATCCACTCACCTTTACTGATTTGCATATCATTTTGAACAATAGCTCCCAAATCTTTTATCTTGTCACCAAGAATATTGATCTTATTAAATAGTTTTTCATCCGCTTTTAATTTTATCATAAGTCTTTCTCCCGCAACTTCAGTTTGGGCTTGGGTCGAGACAAAGTTTTCTTGTACTCAAGATAGGTTTTACAATTCTCCTTTCCATCTTTACTTTTACATCTGTTTTCACAGACCTCAATCGAAACCTGAAATTTTCTTCCCTGAATAGCTTTACACCAGAGATTCATATTCTCTTCCTCATAATCTTTGTTTGGGCTTTCGATCAGATTTAAAATAAGATTCCAGTTGTCTCCACATCTCTATGGTTTTGTTTTTTAAATTTTTCTCCAACTTATTTTTCTCAATATGAAGAATGGCCTTTTCCATACTCTTAAAGTATTTTCCATCAAACACATCATATTTGGTTTCCCCAGTCACACTCTTAATGTAATTGAGATTAGTTCTTATATCATCTATTCCATAACCGAAAATAATAAAAATATCACATTCCCGATAAGGGGAGTCCACCGTGCTTTTTTTCACGCAAAATTTACTTTTTATTCCTATCGATCTCTTTACTTTTTTCCCTTCTATATTTATCTCCTGATCCACCTTTCCTATTTGATCCACTTCAATTCTCAAGGACGAATAAAAAGGAATGGCCTTTCCCCCAGGAGTTACTTTCCCCCATTGCCCCTCCCTTATCTGATTAGAACAAATTATCAGCCAATTATTATTGGCTATAATTCTTGTGGTTTTTCTTAGTCCTTCACTAAACTCCTTTGCTCTTCGCATTCCATAGGCATCCTTGTCCTCCATTTCCAGTTCTGTAGAAAGAGCAGCTAAAGAATCTGCTGCAATAACATTTATTGCTTTGTTGTTTTTATTTTCAGGCTTCCAATTTTTTATAATGGAAAACATTTCGGTTACGGTATCAGGACGAAAATAATCTTCTTTTGGAAGATCCATTCCATATATTCTACTGTACTCCTGATCCAGTCTTCCTTCAGGATCTAAAAAACGAATAGCCCCTCCTCTTGCTTGAGAAGAAGCACATACCTCAGCTAAAATAGCGGTCTTCCCTGATCCCGGAGGACCATATATCTCCACAATAATTCCTCCAGGAATTCCCCCATGTTCAGTCCTTCCGCCACTCACTGCTAAATCTAAAAGAGTTGATCCAGTCGAAACATAATTTTCATAGTTCAATTTATTCTCTTTCACAAAATCTCTTTTCACAA
>Ga0210043_1000912_pt1 | contig 28805 bp, 24 predicted proteins | sample CryGeymet201501t_FD_183990 | JGI IMG/M metagenome (GOLD analysis project Ga0210043, IMG submission 183990) | Groundwater microbial communities from Crystal Geyser aquifers in Utah, USA - Crystal Geyser metaG 2015-01t (SPAdes) (version 2) | ecosystem: Environmental > Aquatic > Deep subsurface >... | reverse complement strand
TTTTATTTGACTATATAGAAATCTTTTACAATCGTAAGAGAAGACATTCTACATTAGGATTTAACAGTCCTATGAATTATGCAAAATTAATTGCTTAATGAGTCTCCAGTTTCTTGGGGGAAGTTCAATATTCTCTGCTTACTTTAAAATATTTGTCAAATTAATAATTCTATTAAACTTCTCCTTATTTTTAGAATAAATAAATTCAGAATAAAATGATAGGAATTTAGGCTACGGAATCTTATATTAAATGACTCACGATGTTATGAGTATCTAAGTGAAATTTTAAAAAGTTACTGTTTGAATTAATTTTGTAATTAGTATGACATGATACTAAGCGATAATTGTGATAGCTTAGTAATGGAGTAATGTTGCAGACACCATATAAATTTCGTATTGCAAATTTAGTGAGACTTTCGTTTACTTTTGGAACAATAAGTTTCTTTTATTTTTTTTACGAGCTACCTTTCTTTATTAATGTATTACTTGTCGGACATGCATTTATTAGTATGGCTTGGCTATTTTTTGTAGAGTCCAGCAGTGTAAATAACCGTTTTATGTCCTCCGTTTGGAGGGGAATTATTCCAATTGTTTTTGATCTGGTTGCGATTTCAAGTGTTGTATTGATAACGGGGGGGACTGAGTCCCCATTTGTTTCGAGTTATTTTATTATTAACGGAATAGCATCAATAAATGAAAATAAATTTTTTGGACTTATATCATTATTTCTATCTTTAGTTTTCTTCTTAATTCAAGGATTAATATTATATTACTTTTTTGGAGATTGGTATAATATCTTCACGGGGAGAGTCACTCTAATTAAATTAGATGTCCTTTTAATAACCTTGTTTTGGTTAGGTATGGGACTGTTCGCAAATCATTTAATCATATCTAATTTTGTTTTTCGAAGTATTCAAGAGAACCGAAAAGTAACAGAATTAAAGAATCATGCTGAAAATTTACTGAGTGAAATTGAAGCAGAACTGAATATGGCTGGTAAAATTCTAAATCAGTTGCAACCAAATGAAAACTTCTTTTGGAATGATCTAGAATTTGGTATGTGGTTTGAACCACATTCAAAGGTAGGTGGAGACATTGTTGGTTTCTATCCTGTAGAGTCTTATAAACTTAGGTGTTATATTGCTGATGTGACTGGTCATGGTATAAAATCCGCTCTAATGACTATGCTCATACGCGCAGAGTTATCGCAGTTTATTTACAAAGTGTCCGAACTGAATGTGTTGATGGAAAATTTTAATAAGATATTTTATGATAAATATAGGCATTTGAATTATTTTTGTACTTTATCTGTTGTTGAGATTGACCTTAAATATAAAACTCTCAAATATTGTTCGGCAGGTCACCCTAGTCAATTTTTCTACCAAAATGGAAAATTAAATAGTCTATATACACAGGGTAACCTTCTTGGATTAACTAATTCCTCTAAATACAACACATTGAAGTATAATCTTGAAGATACCTTTACTTTGTATATGTTCACTGACGGTGTTTTTGAAGAATTTTCGGAGAATGAAAGTATTTTCGGTGAAGAAAAGTTGGAAGAATTCATAGGTAATAAACACGAACTTAGTCCGATGGAAATATGTTGCTCATTAAAAGAGAAAATTAAAGATTTTACAGGTAATAAAAAATACACAGACGATATAAGCTTCTTGGTAATCAAAAAATATGGTTCAGGTGATAGGTAAAAAATAAATCGATAAGTATAATCCTTGAAATTGAGGATTTATTTCTAAGTGACTTTTTCTGGAAATTATATTTCTAATTTATGACTTACATAGGAATGTAATTCTTTATAATCTTCTCTTTCACAAACTGTTCTATCGAGTCATCAAAATAACAGTAGAGTAGCTTCACCTCACTGGCATGACATAACTTCAACTTACGCCTGCCTCTGCTGATTTGCTTCTTAAATGCAGTCTAACCTCCTAAGTATTTTACAGGTCTTACATGCTGTGCCCCCTGGTACTCAATTCCGATTTTCTCACCATTGACGTGGAAGTAGAAATCTAACTCTAAGCCACATAGCCAATGCGGTCTATACCATCTCTTTATAATTGCAGGATCAATGACCTTGGTAAGCTCTTTGTAAAGTGTCAGTTCTTGTATGTAACCCTCTCCAATTCATTTATAGCCTAGTTGTTCTCATAGTTGGTTCTCTGTTTATCTCAAGCATTCATTTAACCTAGCCTTAGGTAGAGATAGTAAAACCGTTTATTGTTTTCATAAGTATCGAGTCTAGGTGCTAGGTAGTCTTCATGCTTCCATTCTGCCAGGTAGTGAGTAATTAGAGGAGGTGACTTTTCTATTTTACCATATAGGAAATTGCTCATAGTTTTCCAAGATCAAGCCCCCAAATCTAGATTAGATTCCAAGTATTCAGTGACTCAATCCCCATTATAGGAAGCTGGTTGGCTTAAAGACAAAGATATTTACCCAAAAAAATCGGAAAAATGAAACATAATTTTTCCTGAGACAAAAAGACGTCTAGCCATTGGATTTGGCATTTTTTGGGGCTCTCTTTGGAACGAATTGAAGGTTTGGGAAAACTAGGTTTTCCTAAAATGTTTCCGGAGGATCCCTAGATCGTTTTTAATAAAAATAGCCATCAATCAAATAGTTTTTTTTACGGACAAAATATTTTTTGAAGTTAAGGATGGAACAAGACCGATTTTCGTAAAACCCCTGGATATGAAAGTGAGTTTTTCTTCGGATCCCTATCCAGAAATATTAAAAAATGATATAACTGAAGGCTTGCAGGCATTTATGGTGAACTATTCCAAGAAGAATAGCTCGACAGAAATAATATTAGAATGTGGAACTCCTGTTGTTCCTTTGCTACCGCCAGGATCTAGAAAAATTGTGAATGGAAACTTGCTACCTGAATGGGATAGTTCAATTGCTGGAGTAGTCAGATTTCTTGGATTTTTTTTGTTAGGTTTGGGTTTTGAAATAGGAAAAAGAAAAAGGAAATAAATAATGGCAAATCATTTAGTAGTAAATAAAAAATCAGCACTGCGTTTTATAGGACTTGAAGAACTTTCTATGCATGGTTGGAGGGGAATTTTAGCGTTTTGGATGATTATGGCAATGAGTTTTTTCTTGTTTGCTGATCAAAATCTTATAGCTCCAAATTTAAAGAATATTTCTGCTTCATTTGGTATAACCGAACAAGCTGATATTGATTGGTATATGGGAGGATTGATTCCTATATTCTTTTTTATATTAGGTGGAGTTGTATCAATAAGTATGGGATATTTATCTCAAACTTTTTCACGAAAAAACCTTTTAATTATAACTGTTATCTTGGGTGAAACCAGTTGTCTTCTTACCGGATTTGCAAGAGATTACACGGAGTTTCTTATTTTAAGAACTTTATGTGGATTTGGACTTGGAGGAATTTTTCCTTTATTATTTTCAATAATTGGAGATTATTTCACAAGTAAATCTCGGGCTATTGCGACTGGATTCGTTTCATTAGCTATGGGATTGGGTGTGGGAGTAGGGCAGTTAGTCGGTGGCATTTTGGGTGAGGCAGATCCTATCAATGGATGGAGATTGTCCTTTATCTACCTTTCCATTCCTTCTTTTCTATTTGCTGGAATTTATTATATTTTTTGCTTTGAGCCAAAGAGAGGAGCAATGGATAAAGATCCGAATGATACTTCTGATGAACTTTCGCATAAGATAAGTTTTCAAGATTTTAAAGTATTATTTCAAAACAAAACAAATATTGGAGTATTTTTGCAAGGTATTCCTGGTTGCGTACCGTGGGGCGTATTTTTCGTTTTTCTAGTGGATTATTATGAATCAGTTTATTCATTGGGAAAAGCAGAAGCCGCAGGTTTATTAACTTTTAGTGCATTAGGTGTATTTACTGGATTGTATTTTGGTGGAGTGATTGGTCAATGGTTGTATAATAAAAAGAAAATCTACCAACCAATTTTCTGCGGTATAACTACTTTTTTTGGAATTTTTCCTTCTCTACTGCTTTTGTATGCAGGTGGTTTTGCTCATTCAGGACTTCCTTTCATACTCTTAAATTTTTTCACAGGATTTCTTATTTCAATCACTGGAGCAAATGTACGAGCAGTTTTAATCAATGTTAACGTTCCTAAAAGAAGATCGGCTATATTTTCTTTATAAAACTTAACTGATGATTTAGGAAAGGGTCTTGGACCAGCTATGTCTGCGATAATACTTGGTCTGACCCCTGATAGATCCACAGCTTTGTCCATTTCAATTTTATTTTGGTGGATCATTATTAAGAATTATGCAAAAGATGAAACGGCTATGCATAAAGAATTGGAACATGCATAAGGCGATTATTCTTGATATTGAAGGGACAATTAGACCGATATCATTTGTCCATGATGTCCTTTTTCCATATTCAACAGAAAGGTTGTTGGATTATTTAAGAAGAAATCCACTTTCTAATGACTTAATGGAGGAAATTTTAATTGAGAATAAAAAAGATTTTTCTAACGGATATTTTGCGGAGATTAAAAATCCGCAAAATATCCGAGAAATACCTGCCTACTTGTATCATTTATTTCAAGTCGATTGTAAATTTGGTCCATTAAAATAGCTCCATGGTAAAATTTGGAAAGAAGGATTTGAATTAGCTAATTTGAAAGCTGAGCTTTTCGATGATGTTCCACTCTTATTGAGATTTTGCAAAGAGAACACAATACTAGCTTATATTTACATCATAGGAAATTGCTCATAGTTTTCCAAGATCAATCCCCCAAATCCAGAAGGGAATTTTGATATTCAGAGACACAACTCCCATTATAGGAAGCTGGTTGGCTTAAAGACAACGATATTTACCCAAAAAAATCGGAAAAATGAAACATAATTTTTTTTGAGACATAAAGAGACCAAACCATTGGATTTGGCATTTTTTTGGTGGTAAGCATAGGGTTGTGGCAAAGAGATCGGAGGGCTAGGTTCCGCTAGAATGTTTCGGGTGGATCTCGGGATTGTTTTTGGTAAAAATAGCCATCAATCAAATTGTATTTTTTCTTAAGCTTCTTTTCCTTTTTTTATGCATGGAAGTGATAGATAACCTTCGTTTCTATTTCATTTTTACATACTGGGCAGGCAAACGGATCCATCGTATCAAAGAAAGACTTAATTGCTTGTGCCCAATTTGATTTCTTTTCTAGTGATTCTAGCTTTATTTTTCGAACAGGCCTAACGTAATTTCCATAGTAGCGAACAGCCTTTTCATGTTTGTAGGGTAAAAAGAATAACATGCGGGTTAGAAATTCATCGATGGGCATCCTTAGGTTTTCGTTCGATTTCTCTTTGGTAATAGATTCGACGTTACTCTTATAACGAAAGGTAAGTGTTTGTTTATTGGAATCAACTTTCTGAATTTGGTTGTTAGGAAAGAGTCCCAAGGATATGTATTGCACAATGCCAAAAATGGAAGCACTTTCTTCAATATTGATCTTTTCAAAATAAATATTTACATACTGTCCTCTGCCAGTCGTAGTCCATTGTTTTATAGGGTATAAATTGGAAATCTTTGATCTCACCTGACTTAGTATCTACGAGGTCTCTCGTGGCGATGGCGTGAACATGGGGATTAAAATTTGAATGGTTAATAGCTTATTAACTTCGGCGAGTTTCCAGCTTGGAATTTTACCAAATTTGGATTCAAATTTTTCCGAGTAACTAGATATAAATGATTCATAGTGATTTCGCCATATCGATTTATATTTAGATTCCCGAGTGTGGGCTGGCGTATAGAATCGCTTGGCTTTTTTGGAAGAAATGAATATGGGAAGTCTCGGAGAAAGGAAATACTCTCTGAGCAGTAATGTCAGGAAAACGGAGGTATTGATATTTTATTTGCAAATTTTAACGTTATATGTGTAAAATGTAAATAGTTCATACCTGCCGAAATATTCTATACTGGAGTAAACACAAGACGTACATTTTGTCCATGTTTGGCGTTGACCAATGCAAACAAGGAAGACAACACGAAGAAAAGGAAGTGCAAGTAAGCTATCTCAATGAGGTGCGATTGAAAGCCGTAAATGATTCCGCGGCTTAAACTCTTACAGCCAGTCTCTTATTATATTGATCTGAGTGTATTGATTTACACTTCTTGCTAACCTCTGGTAATATCAATTTCCCATATTCGAAAAAGTGTATCCGCTCAATTAATCCATATCCAAAATATATGGTGTCTTCTCACTTGTTACCTGATCCATAAGATTACTTAGTTAAGTGTTAGGTTCTATTTTATTAGCTTTTGCAGTCTCAATGAGTGAATTGAAAAAAAAACTAGCTTCTGCTCCTTCTGAAGTTCCTGAGAACAGCCAGTTTTTTCTTCCAATTACAAATGGACGCATTGTATTTTCAACGAGATTTGTTTCTAATTTGATTTCAGGATGTTCTAGAAAGATTTCTAATTTTTTCATCCAAAGGCAATATCCATTTCCATCCCAGTACAAAATTTTCAATGTATCTTTTGAAATGAATATGATTTATCTGTATCACGCGTATATTTTTCGTCTATCTTGGAGGATTTTAATTCTACAAATATATTTTTAGGATTCGTAATCTTTTTTGTTTTATACTTTGCTCTATGGCTTTTAAATGCATCGATCTTTATATCTTTGCTTTCGCAAAACTCATTCTGACTCAAACCCGATGTTTCTTGTTCTAAGACCAACTCTTTCCAATTGCGATTTGTATTTAGGTTTTCCATATCTGAATACTATCATGAATACCGATTCATTGCAATATGGTTTAATTGAGTGTTTATCCAAAATCTTAAAATTAAAAATTTACTATACAAAATTCTAAAACCATTCACCCTTGGAAATCTATGAAATACGCACAATTACCTTATTTCCATCTATCTATTATACTATTTATCTTTGCCCTGACAGGTATCACTGCAAAAGATAAACCGACCCAGGCCTTAAAATTTGTTATTGAAGATTCGGGAATACAATTAAATGACAATATTCTAAAAGCAGATCGCAGGATAGATTTTTACGAAGGTATTTTGGGTAAATACAACATTACTGAAAACCGAGCTGATGGTCTTTATTATACTTGGGATAAGTTAGGAATTAAGCTAAGAGAAGATGGTAATACAAAATCCATCAACCAAATCACACTTTTTCTTTCTCCAATCGGAACTAGCGCAACCAAGTCTCCCTACAAGGGTAAGCTAAGCGCTTTAGGCAAAGACATTACTTTCCAGACCAATCCATCCAAAATTTCAAAAGAAACTATATGCGAGCAAATATTCTGTGCCTTTGATTTAGAATCATTAACAGTATATGTGAATCTAACATCAGATAAGAAGAAAATACAATATATACAAATGGTTCTACCGTAGATCAATTGGTAAGAAAAGGCGATTCTCCCAATTTCCTATAAAATATCCTAAAATCACAACAAAAAACATCATAAACGGTGATTTTTGTCCAAACCAAGTTTTATACTCTAACCTATGAATGCAAATTACAAACAAGATAATTTTCCTATGTGGTCTGATAGCTTGAAAAGTTTGACTAAAGATGTATTGAATGATCTTCCTATTCCAGCTTTTATGAAGGGTTATTGCATCCTAAAGTCTATCGATCGCAAGTATGGCAAAATTACATTAGATGATGCGATAGGCTATATATACAATATTCGGAAAATTGATTCGGATGAATTGATTGTAAGTTTCAAATCCTTGGATGATCTAATTGAAGCGGGTTGGGTAGCCGACTAGTGAGTGAAGAGATTTCTATTTCAATATTTAAAAGAGAAGAATATGATCTAAACATTCTATAAATCTGAAATGGTTCCCACTGAACGAGTAGGATTTTCTCAATCCCCACTAAAACTAAAAGTTATAATGGATTGGTTAAGGAAAAATATCGAATACAAATCTTTACATGAATCTAAGATGAGTTTAGTTAAATAAATGATGCCCCAATACAAACATAAAATTTCCAAATCAAGATTTGTATCTGGAATCCAATTTGAGAAGAAATTATACTTCGATCTTTATCGACATGACCTAAAGCCTATTATCTCAGAGAACCAACAGCTATTGTTTGATAGAGGATCTGATGTTGGCATACTCGCTCAGCAAGTTTTTCCCAACGGATTGGATGCAAGCCCTGAGTCTTTCTATGATTTTTCCCCATCAATTCTAAATACGAGTCAGTGGATTCAAAAAGGTGTTCAAACTATCTATGAAGCTTCTTTTTTCCATGATGAAGTTCTAGCTGCTCTAGATATACTTCACCATGTGAATGATGAAAGGTGGGCTATTGAAGTTAAAAGTAGCACATCTATAAAAGACTATCATATTACAGATGCCTCTCTTCAATATTGGGTGATGTGCAAGTCAGGATTTCCGCCTGATAGATTCTTTATTATGCATATAGATAATAGTTATATTAGGAATGGTGGTATAGAACCGAAAAAGCTGTTCAAATTGAACGATCTCACCGAAGAAGTTAAAAATAAATTTGATTGGGTAGAACAGAAACTTGCTCATCTAAAGCAAATTCGCAAAGATAACGAACCTGAGAAACATATAGGGAAGCATTGTTGGTCACCATTCGAATGTGATTACATACATCATTGCTGGAAGCATTTACCTGAAAATAACTCAGTATTTGAGTTAACCAATGCAAGAGGGAAGTCTTGGAAATTATACAATGATAATATTTATAATCTATCTGAGATTCCTGATGATTTTCCTTTGACCAATAAACAGCTATTACAAGTGAATGGAGTAAAATACAATCAGTCTCATATTGATGTCCCGCAAATAAAAGAATTTTTAGATGAATGGACATATCCTTTATACTTTTTCGATTTTGAAACAGTATTCCCAGCTATACCAATTTTAAATAATACTTCTCCCTTTCAGCAAATTCCATTCCAATATTCACTTCATATCTTAACTGAACCAAATGGTGAATTGCAGCATAAAGAATTTCTAGCGAATCCAAGGCATTTTAACATAAGCTCAAGCGAAGACCCCAGACTTGAACTAATTAAACAAATGTTAGAAGATTTGGGAATTAAAGGAAGTATTATCGCTTATAATGCTACTTTTGAAATGAGCGTGATAAAAAATCTTACTATAACTTACCCTCAATACACTGAACAGTTAGCATCTCTTATTAGTAGATTCGTAGACTTATATGTAATTTTTCGCAATGGATGGTATTATACACCGAGTATGGGAGCTTCTACATCGATAAAGTCTGTATTGCCAGCCATAGAACCTAAATTTAGTTATTCTGATCTTCCTATTAGCAACGGTGGAGATGCAAGCAATACTTTCCTATCAATGGTAGATGGATCATTTAACGGCGATTTTGGTGATACGAGAAACCAATTGTTAAAGTATTGCGAGAGAGATACAGAAGGGATGGTTATAATTTGGAAGGAATTGCAGAGAAAAGGATGATTTAATTTATTATTTTTTGAGTTATTTATTATAATAATTTATGAATTAGTCCCACTATAAAGTGGGAATGATTAAGTCTTATATACAATAGAAAGTTAAAAACTGTTATCTCTCTCAAATTTTATTCTCCTTTCCTTATCTTTGTGAATGAATCAAAGATATTCTATTCTGTCCATTCTCATTTCTTAGGAAAACTAACTTCCGAAAAGTCCACCTAAGTCTATTTATACTTTCTTTTATCATGAATAAGAATTTCCCCTTTGATAAAGATATGTTTGTATATTTTGATGATTCCAAAGAAATCCCAGAATTAGTATATAGATTCAATTATGAAACCTATTACTTAGAGGCATGGCCATCCTTAGACTTTTTTTATGTCGAGAAAGATAATTCAAGATTTTTCCAACTCTCATCTCCTGATGTAAGTATTAAAAATTCGACTTTAGATGAAATATTGGAAAGGGATAAGATGTATAAGAAAGTTTTATTTGACAATAAGTTTAGAAGAGGTTGGGGACGGAAAAGACATAAATTTCAAATTCATATTCAGAAATGGTTGAGTTATATTCCTAAGGATGTTAAGAAAACCTTTTTAGATTGGCCGTATAAATCTATCTATACCTGGAAAGCGATGAAGCTATCTTCTCAATCGGAGTATTATTTTCAGCTCTGTCAAACCAACCCGATAATTGCGTATTTACTTATCCAAAGAGATCAATGGGATAATACAAATGAATTGAGTAAGCATACTTTGGAAGCTGTTTTGCAATCTAAGCAAGGTAGAATAATGGAACTCTTGGGATTTGATAAACAAGTTAGAAAATCTTTAAAGAAATTACATACACTTCCTTTTGACTATGATTCTACATATCAAGACTTTGCAAGCTTGAAGAAATTTCTCAATGATCCTGTTATCATAAAACTACTAAATGCTCTACCAAATATCACTAAGGGACTTTATAAGTTCCTTAACAACGCTCATTCGTCTGGCTGGGCATATACAATAGAAATTTCTTTCTTACTGGAGATTCTATATTTAGAAACGTGTAGTAATTTAGATATGAATCAAAATAAAAAAGTGAATGACCGATTTTACAAAGAAGAAACTCGCTCATATTCTTGCTTTAGTATGATTCTTCTCTGGTGGGAATGTATGAATCACAATAGGAATTGGCGTATAAAGACAATAAACTCATTGCTATCCCATGAGGATCTGATGATTAAAGATGTAACTCGATTGGAAGAGGTAACTATAAAAAATGATCCAAAGTTATTTAATCCCGCTCCGATCCCCTACCAAGAATGGAACCAAGGAGAATTATTCGACTTTACCCGTAAGTATACAATCACACCCATTGCAAATAGTTATGAACTATTTCTTTGGGGCAGAGAATTCAATAACTGCGCTTATACTTATTTAAGTGAAATTCTAGAAGGAGAGTATTATTTTTATATCTTAAGTGGAAAAAATAACGAACAGTATATGCTAAGTGTTTGTTGTGTTACTGAAGAACTGGCGGAGTCAGGTTACTACGAATTAGCTTTAGATAGATGCTACAAGTCACCCACCTCTAGTGAGACTCAAAATATAATCTGGCAATTGCAAGAGGTAAAAGGAATAGGTAATGCTGAACCGCCTGATTATGTTTGGAAGTATATAGACCAATGGTTTGAGTTCGTGAGGTGATGTGGGTTTTCGGAAGAATTTATTCCGATTGGCTAGCCTTGCTCTGTTAGAATATTTTTTCATTAAAATCTTATATATGTTAATCTTAATTATTTCTTTGGAATCCTTTGATTCTTGGAAAAAACCTAGACTAGATCAATCTATATTAGAAATTTAACTTTATTTGTCATCAAAGGAGACAGTATTTGCAGGGAAGACAACTTATACAATTGGAAGCTGAGTTATGGAATGCAGCTGATCAGTTACGAGCGAATAGTAAATTAACAGCATCGGAATACTCTATGCCCGTTTTGGGACTGATTTTCTTGCGGCATGCATTCAATAGATTCCTCAAAGTGAAAGCAGAAGTGGAGAAGACTCTTCCCGTCCACCCACAAAGAGGCAGATTGCCTTTAACTAAGGCACATTTTGAAGAGAAGAATGCTATGTTTCTTCCTGAGAAGGCTCAATTCGACTATTTGGTGAATCTTCCTGAAAAAGCTAAAATAGGGGAAGAAATCGACAAGGCTATGAAGCTTATAGAGGAAGAGCATGAGAACTTAAAAGGTGTGCTTCCTAGGAATTTTACCCTATTTGATGATTCTCTACTTCGAGAACTACTCAGAATCTTCAACAAAGAAGTCTTACAGAAAGCAGAAGGCGATCTATTCGGTAAGATATACGAATACTTTCTAGGTAAGTTTGCCATGACGGGTGCTCAGGAAGGTGGAGAATTTTTCACGCCTATGAGTTTGGTGCAAACCATTGTGAATGTTATTGAGCCCGATCGTGGAATTGTATTTGATCCAGCCTGCGGTAGTGCAGGTATGTTCGTTCAGACTGGGTATTTTATTGAAAATGAAGGATTCAATCCTGCGGAAAAAGTGACCTTCTATGGTCAGGAAAAGGCTGATCTCAATACTAAATTAGCTAAGATGAACCTTACCGTTCATGGCTTAGAAGGCGATATCCTTCAAGGCAATACTTTTTATGAAGACAAGCATAGCTTAGTTGGAGTTTGTGATTTTGTCATGGCGAATCCTCCCTTTAACGTGGATGGAGTTGATAAAAGTAAAGATGGTGTTAAGAAAGATTCTCGTTTGATCCTAGATGGTGTAGTGAATCTTCCTAAGAATGATAATGCAAACTATCTATGGATTCAGTATTTCTATAACTATTTGAAGCCAAGCGGTAGGGCTGGATTCGTTATGGCGTCGTCTGCAAGTGATGCAGGTCACAGTGAAAAGGAGATTCGTGCTAAATTAGTCAAAACAGGTGCTGTTGATGTGATGATGGCAATAGGGAATAACTTCTTCTATACCAGGTCGCTTCCTTGTACACTGTGGTTCTTTGATCGTTCTAAAGAACAAGATGCTACTAAGAAAGATAAGGTTCTTATGTTGGATGCTCGAAAGATCTATCGTAAGGTAACAAGTAAGGTCAATGACTTTAGCCCTGAGCAGTTGCAGAATCTTATTTGTATTGTTAATTTGTATCGGGGAAATACAAAGAAATTTACCTCAACTCTCACGAGTTATCTGGATGAATCGGCAAAGCTTGCTAAGGAAACGGCAAAGAATCTAGCAGAATTACAGAAACAATTGAAACATGTTCTGAAACTTGTTACTGATTATGCGAAAAATTTTGCAAAAGAAAACAAGGAGGCAGAAAGTTTTGTAGATTCTCTTCAATTAGAAGATATAACAAAAATCTATGATCTACAAAATGAATTGATAGCAGATGCTCAAAAAGTTAAAGCAAAATTAGAATCACTGGAACCAGTCGTTCAGCTTTGTAAGAATCTGCGTAAGCCACAAGATAAACTCATCAAACAACTATTTGATGCAATAGTAAATGCTACTAAAGATTTCCAATTGAATAAAAATGCAGACTGGAAAGAACTCAATCTAAAGGCAGAACTGGAAAAGACCAAGGCATTGCAATCTGCACTCAGCGTCAACCCCGATCAAGATGAACCAGGGCTATTGCATGAGACGGAATACTTCTACAAACAAGCCCATTGGCTTAGCAGTCGCTTCCCTGCTGGCAAATACAAAGATGTAGAAGGACTTTGCAAAATCGTAAGCCAAAAGGAAATTGAAGCCAAAGACTGGAGCCTAAGCCCTGGACGTTATGTGGGAGTGGATACTAGCACAGACGAAGACTTTGACTATGAAGAACGCCTGAACGAAATACATATTGAGTTGGAAGGACTGAATGATGAGGCAGTTGCCTTAGCAAAGACAATATCTGAGAATTATAAAGAGATTTTGGTATGAAGTGGAAAGAACATAGTTTGGATGATTTAATTCACATCAAGCACGGATATGCTTTTAAGGGTGAGTTCTTTTCAGAAGAACCAACAGATGATATTTTATTAACGCCTGGAAACTTCGCAATTGGTGGAGGTTTCAAAGCACAAAAATTAAAGTATTACAATGGCGATTTTCCTGCTGATTACATATTAGATGAAAATGATATTATCGTAACCATGACTGATTTGAGTAAGGAAGCCGACACACTTGGTTTTTCTGCTAAAGTTCCTGCTTGGTTTGGAAAGCGATTTTTACACAATCAACGAATTGGATTAGTGAAACTCAAAACAGATGATTTTGACCAAGATTATTTGTATTGGTTGATGCGAACACTTTCCTATCAGCGTTTTGTAGCTAATGGAGCATCTGGAGCAACGGTAAAACACACTTCGCCAACTAAGATATGTCAATACAAATTCACTGCACCCGAAGACAAAATCACCCAACGCAAAATCGCCAGCATCTTATCGGCTTACGATGATTTGATTGAGAACAATAATAAGCGGATTACGTTGTTGGAGCAGAAGGCGTTTCTGAGGTATAAGCAGATTGTTCGAGATGAGAAGATGGAAGAGCAAAATAAATTAGAAGACTTTATACAAACAGTAAAACGCAAATCAAAAATTCTTAAATCAAACTACAAAGAAAAAGGAGAATTTCCAATTATTGACCAAAGCACTGATTTTATTGGAGGATATACTAATGAGAAGGAAGCAGTTTATGAAGACTTTCCAATTATTGTTTTTGGTGACCATACAAGAATTTTGAAATACATAACTTTCCCTTTTGCCTGTGGAGCCGATGGAACACAATTAGTTAAACCCGAAAATCCTAATATTTCTATCTCTTATTTGTATTTTGAATTAATCAGTTGTAATCTTTCTAACTATCATTATGCAAGACATTTTAAGTTCTTGAAAGAACAAATAATAAAATTGCCAAATGAAAAAGTAATGTTGGAATACAAAGAAGAAACAGACAATATATTTAACCTAATGCATCTATTACGACTAAAAAACACCAAACTGCGCGAGGCGAGGGATATACTACTTCCTCGATTGATGAATGGAGAAATAGAGGTATAAGAGATGGGTCAAGATAAAGAAGAACAAGAATACAAAGGTAGCCGAGCAGCCATGTTGGATTTGATTGGCAATGAAAATTTCAAAAATCAACTAATTGAAATTATCAACCAAGACAATGTACAATTCTCGGATAAGGAATTGTTTATACCTAAGAGCAAAGAGGATGTTAAGGAAGCTGAATTAAAGGATTTCTTAAAAGATACAGAATGGACTTATCTTGGAGATGGAATAAAAAAATGGTGGTTAGAAATATTTATACCCAACGTAAGGACTCCAAATTGGGATTTCATTTCTACTTGTACTATTAATGGGCAAAAGGGATTGTTATTGGTGGAAGCGAAAGCTCATTCGAGTGAAGTAAATCCAAAAGACAAATGTACATCGGAGAACGAAGCTAACATAAATAAAATTGAAAATGCTATCAATGAAGCCAAAGACGAAATAAACAAAGTCCTATCAAACAGTAGTATTTCAATCTCTAAAGATAGCTGTTATCAATTGTCCAATCGAATCGCTCATGCTTGGTGGCTGGCAAATCAAGGTATTCCTGTTGTTTTATTATATTTAGGATTCTTAAACCGCAGTGAGATGACAGGCAATGGAACCATTTTTATGGAAGATTCCGATTGGCAAACTTGTTTCAAGGATTATGCAGCCAATGTAGGCGTTGATAATCTTATCGATAAAGAGATTAACACTGGGAAAAGTCAGTTTAAGTTAATCTGTAGGAGCTATTGAGGGAAGCATGAGTGAGATTAAACCATTAATAGATTTTTTTAACCAATCATTTTATATACCCCATTTTCAAAGGGGTTACCGATGGGAAGAGCAGGAAGTGAATGAATTGCTTGACGATTTATGGGTTTTTAGCAAAGACCGTGAAAGTGGATATTTTTATTGCCTAAACTGATGAACGGACAAATAGAAGTGTAGATTATGAGTAAGAAATTGCAACATATCATCAATCAGCTAAGGTCAGAAGGAAAGGATTATACCCACTTCAAGACCTTGTTAGAAGCTATAAGTGCATCTGGTATAGATATTTCCAAAGATGAGATTTTGGAGTTTGTTGCCAGTGACTACCGTATTCAGTTGCATACCACACCTAACAGCATTGCCAAATTAATCAGTCATTTAGCCCAAAAGAATATACCGCAAAGTGCCATTGATATTTGCTGTGGCACAGGCAACATTCTCTACTACCTGCAAAATGAAACAGATGATTTAACAGGAGTTGAAATCGCAGAGAATGTAGCTGAATTGACCAAATATTTTATTCCCGACCTGCATATCATTACAGCCGATTCGTTTCTGTATTCTTTCCAAAGAAAGTATGATTTAGTAGTTGGAAATATTCCATTCGGAATGCGAATAGAATTGAACGAAAAACGAATTCCGGGCGAAGAAGCATTTTTGCGTAAAGCACACGATTTATTGAATGAAAATGGGAAAGCCTTTATGCTTGTTCCTTATTCTGTATTAATTAGCGGTCCGTTTCAAAATTTCAGGAATGATTTTGTAAATTATCTTCAGGAAGTCGTTGCACTTCCTTCAGGCAGTACTCGAAATACACAAATCAAAACGGCCTTACTTGTTTTTAGTAAGCAAGCATCGAATGAAATAAAGCTTACCCAACTTCAACAGTTTGAAAATCTGCACCAGGAATACGAGAGTGCTGAGCACACCATCTATTCCACAGAACAATTGAATGAAAGATGGGATCCGGAATACAATCTGACCAGAGAAAATAGCTTTTATAAAGAGTTGGATAATCTTCAAACCAAAGAGTTGCAAGATCTGGCAGAAATCATCAAAGGTAAAATGATACCTGCCGACACATTAAAATCAAAAGGAGATTATCTCTACCTGAAACCTTTACACATCAAAGACAACCGCTTGAATTTGGAAAGCGGATTGAAATATGTTTCAAATGAAGATTTAAGCGAAAGAGATTACAGATACATTCTTCAGCCTGGGGATATTGTCATCAGCACGATTTTTAATGATTTGAAAATGTATGTGTATCAGGCAGGTGATGAAGCAGCCTTTGCATCCAATAATATGGCCATCATACGTTCAGCTAAGCAGGACTATATTTTAAGTTATCTGCTAACTGATGAAGGTAAACGCATTTTTAAAACACAAGCCGAAGACTTAAGAAGAGGAATAACAATACCGCATCTTAGCATAAAAGACTTGGCGAGTATTAAAATTCCAATCTTACCCATTGCTGATTTAAACACCTTGGGAGATGCCACGATCTGTCATTCTACAGAAGCGCAATTGCGTGATGCTTTAGAGCAATTAAGCGAATATAAAAACCAGATTCAGGCTCTCGAGAAAGAAAATGAGAACTTCACTTCACTAAAGGCTTTTATTGATAACCGATTCAACAAGGTAGAAAGCCAATTGGAAGTTGTGAATAAAAAGCTTGACAACTTGTTGTCGCTTCTAAAGGAACTTAAAACAGACTTCGAACAAATTCAAAACTTACCCAGAGAGGACGAAGAGAAACTATTCAAGCTTTGTCAAAAGATAGATGCCAAGTTGGATACTGTTTACAACAAAGAGCAACAAACCATCGAAAGCTACATTGAAGAAATTAAACGTTGGTTAGACTTTTGGGAATTATTGGATTTACAAAGTCAGAAATTTCTGCCTATTGCTGAATTCATTTTTGACGAGTTAAGCAAATTACAAGATGCTGACTACGCCCCATTCGTAGTTCAATATTGCCGAACGCTGGAAAATGAAATTTTGAAGAAGCTATTCGAAGCTTATCATAGTATTGGACTAACTGGCATCAGCAGAGATGAGTTGGTGAAAAATGACATAGATCATCAAAAGACTGGAAAGTTTGCTCTGATGGTGAAGCGAAACAAAGCCACATACACCCTTGGCGATATGAATTTCATAATGGCATTACTCAAACAGGGAGGAAACACTTTGAATGAAAGTCCATTGCTACAACATTTTAGAGCATTTACCATATCATACTTTAAAGAAAAAATAGTAGAAGCAGAATTTTTAAAAGATGTAAACAAACTCACCAACGACTTTAGAAATAAAGCAGCGCATCCTTACTCCATCAATATTGAATTGGCAAAAGAATGCCAAAGTCTATTGAGAAAGAGTTTGAATGTGTTTTTGGAGAGTATAAAAACCAATAGCAACAATGATTAATTATTGGATTATTTCACCTAATGTTCATAATGATGCATCGGAGCAACGATGCAGCATATAAAAAAATCTGCTTTGGGAATGGTTTGCTTGCCCGTTCCACCTAAAAAGGTTTATGAGAAATTTCAAAAGGAGACAGGACCAATTTTTAATTTAATTGTGAATATTAACCAGCAAAACGCCAAACTGCGAGAGGCGAGAGATATATTACTTCCTAAATTGATGAATGGAGAAATAGAGGTATAAAAAAATGGAACAAGAAAAAGAAACAGAACTTGTTACACGACAATTGAAATGGTGGAGTAATTATTCGAACAATGCCGATTGGGAAACGAATCGGAATTCATGGGGCAAATTTAGAAACCACTCCGTTCCTCATATTACTAAAGCAAAATTAACTGAACTTGTTGTCCCAGATATAAAAGATGTGTTAATGGATTATTTAAGCAAAGAAGGAATACAAAAACATACAGGATATAATAATCTAAAAAGTTCATGGGTTCTTTGTGCTAATCTTTACTTTCTGGTAAGAAGCAATCCTTCCTTTAATAAGTTGATGCTAGGTTTTTTGAAAGAAAAAATTTCTGACAAGATTACAGAAATTACAGAGTTAGAATTGGAATTTGCTTTTCCTCAAGGAGATGCACTTCATCCAGAAAACCTATTGGGTGAGAAAGGTGGAAGCCGTGGTTCAGGTCAAACTTCTCCCGATATCGCTTTTATTGTCAAAACTAAACAGGGGAAAGGAATCATACTAACGGAATGTAAATATACCGAGACAAGTTTCTATAAATGTTCGGCAAGAAAAAGTGATAAGAATAAAAACCGAGAAACTAATCATGAACTTAATCGCTGTTTAAAGCCTTTAAGTGCAGATGAATATTCAACTTTTTGTCACCAAAAGAAATGGGGACGAAAGTATATGGAATTGCTAAAATTCTCTCAAGCTGGTAAGAAAATTTTGAAGCAATGTCCTGCAGCAACTAATGGTTACCAACTTTTTCGTCAACAAGCACTAGCAGAAGGTATAGCAACTATATCCAATGATTACGATCTAGTTGTTTCCTCTGTTGCCTTTGATCAAAAGAACACAGATTTAATAAATAGTCTCAAACCTATAGGAGTAGATGACTTCCAATCAGGTTGGGCTAATATATTCGAAGGAAAAGCATTATTCAAAACTTGGACTCACCAAGAATGGGTGCAATATGTACGGACGAATCGAGTGGGTAGTGAGTTCAATTCCTGGTTACAGTATATAGAAGATCGATATGGGTATTAAGATGAAGGTTGGGAGATAGGGGGATGGAGAATACGATTGGCAAAGCAATAATAGATGAACAAATTCAGGATTCATTTTCTCAATCTATTATTAATGATATAAATTTTTATTTTGAGAAGGGTCGAATCTTATTATTTGAATGGTTGGAAATGAGAATAGATGATTCACTTAAGAGACGATTAATTGAATTATCAAGAGATTATAAGAAATTTCAAGAAGACTCACTAGGAGATCCAAAATTAGATTTAGTTTTAAAATTACTTTTAAAAATAATTTCATATTGTGATCGAAATGCTAAAGATAAGAATCTACTTAATCAATATGAAGATAAAAGAGTAATAGCAACTGCCATGGTAAGGATGAATTATTGGATTTCAGATCTCATAATATTAAAATTTAATAAATCTGAATTAAGGGAAGGTTCAACACAAAATGCATTCAACTATTTATTAGATCCTAAAAATAATTCTACCATCTTAAGTCTGAATCAAAGAAAAGTAATTTCTAATAAATTATTCGATAAGGAACTCGATTCAAATACATTCAATAATGATTTAATCGAGTATTTTAGACCTTTTAAATTATCAGTTAAAAATGATGAAAATTATACCTTATTATTGTCATATTTTATTTATTCAAACCAAGATATATGGCAAGAAGAAATTAATGGCTTAATGGCATCTGATAGTACCGGATGGCAAGATGAACATATATCGAGGAAACAAAATTATTTAAGCGTTGTTTGGAATTCTAAATTACCTTCTGGTACACAGAATACAATAAATGCCCTTAGAAATATATTATCCAACGAAAATTTATTTTATCTTTATTACGCATCTAATAATAAAGTATGCTATAGGGCATCGGTTATAGATTTTGCTGTAAATCAATCGGAACTTGATATAAAGCAATGGGACTCAAACAATTATTCTATTTTAGACTTTTCCGAAAATTTTGATGATTATAAAAGTGAAAATAAATCTGCTAAAATAGTTTTCTTGATTGAGAAAATGGAGAAATTATCTCCGATAGCTATAGACAAGTTTAAGTTTTATGGTTCTTTTTCAAAGCCGACACAGGACAACTTATCTCCAATACGGTCGGAACCAATAATTATTACAACTTTACAAAAAAAAGATAAAAATATGAATCAACCACTTAACCAAATACTATACGGGCCACCTGGAACAGGAAAGACATACAATACAATCAACCATGCATTGAAGATTTTAGGAAAAGATATCCAAGGATTAACAAGGGCTGAAGTTAAGAAAATATTTGACCAAATGCTCAACGAAGGAAGGATCATTTTTACTACCTTTCACCAAAGTATGAGCTATGAAGATTTCATTGAAGGAATAAAACCAAAATTAGAAGATTCTGAGGGTTATGAACATTTAATTTATGAAATCAAAGATGGGCTTTTCAAAATGCTTTGCATAGAGGCAGGATTTTCTATCTTTAAATTTATATCTCCTCAAAAGGCAGATGAGATCATTGATTTTTCCAAAAAATATGATGATTTTTTAGACCATATTCAGATGGAAATGGAGTCCGGTAAAATAGTAGAATTAGAATCTAAATCTGGTTCGAAATTGTTGGTAGAGGAAATATCAATTAATAATAACTTTATCATTAAACATCCAAATGGAACTAGGAATTATACCGTCTCAAAAGATAGACTGATGAAATTAAATTCGGAACTCAGTGATGTGAAAAATGTTCAAAATATTCACAAGACTTTTAAATCTGTAATCGGTGGCAGTAACTCGTCTGCTTATTGGTCAGTATTAAATGCGATTCAACAATTTCAAAAAGTAGAAGAGAATCTGGAGTTAAACTCAGAATTAACAATTACAAGTTATGAGGATAAGAAAGAGATTTATAATAAGCTTATAAATGAAATTAATTTGAATTTGGAATCTAAAAATGAAGATGAATCTTTCAAGCCCGATCCTTACATTTTAATAATTGACGAAATCAATCGCGGGAATGTGTCCCAAATTTTTGGGGAATTGATTACACTCATAGAAGAGGACAAGCGATTTGGAAGAAGTGAGTCCCTAAAAGTGACCTTGCCATACAGTAAAAAGTCCTTTAGTGTCCCACCTAACCTTTATATTATCGGCACAATGAATACTGCGGATCGAAGTGTGGAAGCCTTGGATACGGCACTGCGTAGAAGGTTTCATTTTATCGAAATGCCTCCTGAACCAAACTTGATTGAGGAAGAAGGTAAATCTAAAGATCAGAATGGGATAGTTGAAGGTATAAATCTTAAACATTTACTTACAATTATTAATGCTCGAATCGAAAAGCTTTTAGACAAAGACCATTTAATCGGTCATAGTTATTTTATGAATGTTGATGGTATAGAGGCTTTAGAGTCAGCATTCCAAAACAAAATTATCCCTTTGTTACAGGAATACTTCTTTGGAGATTATGGGAAAATTGGTCTCGTATTAGGTGAAGGATTCTTCGAGGCGAATTCAAAGAACGATGGAAATATATTTTCTCAGTTTGGAGATTATGATGTTTCTGCTTATTCAGATAGAATTATCTATAAACTTAAAGACTTAAATAAAATGACTTCTAAAGAATTTATAGAAGCGATTAATACACTATTAAGGATCATCTCTGACTCAGAATAGAAAACATATCTCAGTTTTTGAACACCAAACTCTCTCTTTGTATGAAGAAATCGATGGTGTAGGTTTTGATAAGAACTTATTGAAGGCACTTGAAGTTTACTATGGGAAATCGGGTGTTCCATACTTCTCATTAGTTAACAAGGGAGTTCGCTTCAATGAATACGTTGGGGTGATTCAGGTAGGTAATACTGTCATTGAGATTCTTCCCAAAGCTGATAAGCAAGAGGAAGATAAGTCCAGGTGGAGAGATTTGCTCATAGGTATGCTTAAGGCTGTAGGCAGTTTTGATATTAAAGCAACAAGTAATAGCAATTTAAAGATTCAACCTAATACAATTCTAGATTTATATTTTGAGTTATTTATTAATGAGGTGGAATATTTACTTCATAATGGACTGATCAAGCGATATCGTAAGAAAGAAGGGAATGTTCATTCACTTAAAGGAAGTCTTCAATTTTCTAAGAATATTCAAAAGAATTTAGTCCACCAAGAAAGATTTTATGTCAGGCATACAACTTATGATGTGGATCATCAATTGCACCAAATATTATACAAGACGATATTACTGCTCAAACAAATAAACACCAACGCAAAACTACAAAGTAGAATTGGAGCGCTTCTTCTTAACTTTCCAGAAATGAAAGATATTAAAGTTATTGAATCAACCTTTGATAGGATCGTTTATACAAGAAAGAATATATCCTATAAAAAGCCTATTGAGATTGCTAAATTACTATTACTACAATACCATCCTGATTTAAGCAAGGGAAGAAATCATATCTTAGCTCTTATGTTCGATATGAATTTACTTTGGGAACAATTCGTTTATAGAACCTTGCGAAAAAATAGAAAAGATAATTTCCAAGTAAGATCCCAGTATGTAAAATATTTTTGGAAGCCGCAATATGGTAAACGATCATTCATGAAGCCAGATATTGTATTAACCAAGAGTAATCAAACTATTGTTTTGGATACCAAATGGAAAAACTTAAATGGATACAATCCGTCCCCTGATGATTTAAGGCAGATGTTTGTTTATCATAAATACTTTAATGCTAATAAAGTAGCATTGGTCTATCCAGGAAGTGATAATTCAATAATAAAAGGTAATTATTTAGATTCCGAAAAAGGAATCAATCCTGAGAATGAATGTAGTGTTGTATTATTACAAACTAACAAAATAATTAAAGATTGGCAAGATAATATAAATAAAGAAATTGTATCTTGGATCGATAACCCATGAACCACGAATACTCCGAAGACAGCCTAATTGAAGATACAGCAATGAAGCTATTCCAAGGTGATTTGGGATGGAAGACAATGACAGCTTTCAACCAGGAAGAGTTTGGAGAATCCAGTGAGTTGGGTCGGGAGAACAAGAAACAGGTTATTCTAAAGAATATTTTTCTAAAGAAAATCCAAGAGTTCAATCCAGATCTTCCAGCACTAGCTTATACCCAAGCCTACGAGAAGCTTATAGAAGACAATATCACTAAATCTATGTCCGAAATGAATTTAGAGAAATACAAACTACTTCGTGATGGTATTTTGGTGGATTTTATCAATTCTAAAGGTGAGCAAGTTAAGAATAAATCTATAAGAGTTTTTGATTTTGAATCCCCAGACAGTAACGAATTTATTGCAGTTCGACAGATGTGGATTCAAGGTAAGAGCAATCGAGAACGTAGACCCGATATCATTGGTTTTGTGAATGGAATTCCTCTTCTATTTATTGAGTTGAAAGCGGCTCATAGAAAGCTAGAATCAGCATATAACGATAATTTTACTGACTATAAAGACGTAATTCCTCAGCTTTTTCATTTCAATGCATTTGTGGTTTTAAGCAATGGTCTTGAGAGTCGTATTGGAAGTGTTACAGGTAGATATGAACATTTTCATGAGTGGAAAAGAATCACGGAAGAAGATGATGGTGTAGTAGCTTTAGATAGAATCATTGTAGGTGTCTGCGAGAAGAATAGATTCTTGGATTTATTCGAGAACTATATCTTATTTGATACTTCTACTTCAAGCAGTATTGTAAAGCTAATTGCAAGAAACCACCAATTCATTGGTGTTAATAAGGCGATCGCAAGTATAGTACATAATGAAAGTCTATTTAAGTTAGGTAAGATAAGTTTAGAGGATAAACAAAAATTAGGAGTCTTTTGGCATACACAAGGATCTGGAAAGTCTTACTCAATGGTCTTCTTCTGCCAGAAGATCCATAGAAAGTTTATTGGAAGTTATACATTCTTAATCGTAACAGACCGCAATGAATTAGATAATCAGATATACGGAACCTTTAGTAGCGTGGGTGCTGTTCCCCAAGTAAAGTCAAGTTCCAATAATTCACTTCGTGCAGCAAGTGGTAAAAACCTTAAAGAATTATTAGCATCCGATCATAGATATCTTTTTACTCTCATTCATAAATTCAACTTTGAACAAGAAATCACACAAAGAAAAGATATTATTGTCATTTCCGACGAAGCTCATCGAACCCAAGGCGGAAATCTAGCATTGAATCTTCGTAAGGCATTGCCCAACGCTTCTTTTATAGGATTTACTGGAACTCCATTATTTAAAGATGATGAAATTACAAAAAGAATCTTTGGAGATTATATTTCTAGATATGATTTCAAAAGATCGGTTTTAGATGGAGCAACTGTTCCTCTATATTATGACAATAGAGGTGAACTATTAGGACTCAGCAATCCTAATATAACAGCAGAGATGCGTTCAGCAATTGATTCTGAAGCAGAAGATCTAGATAGCGACCAGAAAGCAAAAATTGAGAAACAATTTGCTAGGGAATATCCAATTTTAACAGCTAAATCTAGATTAGAGGCTATCGCTAAAGATGTTGTATGGCATTTTTTCAATCGAGGGTATAAGGGAAAGGCAATGTTTATTGCAATGGATAAGTTAATAGCAGTGAAGATGTATGATCTTATTATACATCATTGGAAAATATTGATAGCAGAATCCGAGAAAGAACTTCGCACAAATAAATACGGAGACCAAGAACTTCTTGATAAGACGCGTGAGTTAGAATGGATGAAAGAAACGGAAGTTTGTGTTGTAGTTAGTTCCGAACAGAATGAAATACAAAAATTCAAGAACTGGAAACTGGACATTGATCCTCATCGAGAGAAAATGAATGAACAGAATTTAGAGGAAAGGTTCAAAAATGAGAATGATCCTTTCCGACTCGTAATTGTCTGTGCTATGTGGATCACTGGATTCGATGTTCCTAGTCTTTCAACTCTATACATAGATAAGCCACTTAAATCCCATACTCTAATGCAAGCTATTGCTCGTGCAAATAGAATTCATAAAGGCAAAAACAATGGAATGATTGTTGATTATATTGAGACTTATACTTCTTTATTGGACGCTCTAGCCATTTATGGTGAAGGTGGAGCAGCAAATAAAGATAAAAAGAAAATAGAGGACGACGATAAAAATCCTCTTGAGGTAAAAGACAAATTAAAAGCTGAACTCGAAGATGCCTTACAATCAGTTGAAAAATTCTTTATAGACGATGTTGCATTTAATTTAAATACACTTATTCATGCCTCAGGTCTTAACAAGATATCTGCATTGGAAACAGCAATCAATGCAGTATACACAAACGATAATACCAAGATGAAATTTCAAATTTTGGCAAGAGAAGTCTTTAAAAAGTTTAAAGCACTACAACCTGATCGATTATTGCATGATTACCGAGCAAGACGCGATGCAATAAATACAATTTACACATCTATAGAAGATAATATTAAATCAGCTAATATAGATGATTTAATGAAAAAGATTCAAGAAGTAGTTGATCGTTCTATAAATGTGAGTCTTAAAGCAAGCTCTCCTAAATTAAAAAGTTCACCTATTGATTTGAGTGGTCTAAATTTTGAATTAATAGAAAAATATTTTTTAAAAACAAAAAATAAAAATACTTTGGTTCAAAATTTGAAAGATACAATTGATGAAAAATTACAATCTATGGTGAAGATGAATCCAACTACTGTAGACTTTTATAAAACTTATTCTTCAATTATTGATAATTACAACAGTAGGAAAGACTCTGCTATGATTGAAGAAACATTTCGGAAGTTGATGGAACTGCTAGGAGAGTTAAGTGAGAAGGAATTAGAAGCCAAAAGAGAAGGACTATCTGATGAACAAAAAGCAGTATTTGATATTTTACGTTCTGGTAAGGAACTCACAAATAAAGAAAAAACTAGTGTAAAATCTTTAGCAGTGAACCTGCTCGCAGAATTGAAGAAGGAAAAATTAAAGGTTGAACATTGGTCAGTAAAAGCTACGACCTCTGCTTCAGTTACCAATTTTATACAAGAAAGATTGTTCCAATTTTTACCAGCTCCTACCTTCCAAGCTTTTGAAATTGAAATTAAAACAAATGAAATATTCAATCATTTAAAGAACCAATACTTCGGTGGCGGAGTGAGCGCTTATGGAACTTATTAATATTTAATAATCTAAATCACCATCATCCCCGGATTCCTCTGGGAAAATACAATCGTATCTGAGGCAGGAAAGCAATAGCCCAAGAACCAAAAAAAAGAACTGTAGAATTCTTATAAATACTTCCATATCCTTAGCAATTATCCTAAATAATTCAATTCTTGATTGATCGAATCGGTTTACTCTTAATTTACTACAACTTAAAATGTAACTATCAATATCTGTGGGCAAATGTCATTGGGTATCGAAAAAATTTTTGATGGGAAACTTTTCACTTTGGATAGGTGAATTGGTAATAAGAATTCTACTTTTCAATAAATAAAGAAATTTCATTATAAGTTTTATGAGATCTACTTACCTTCACAAATTATTCATAATCCTAATAATAATTAACTGCAAAGATTCAAATTTAAGAGATTTGTCATCAAAAGACAATTCACTTCCAGTTAAAGAGAAATTGGAAATTTTGAGTGAAAAAGATTCATTTACTTTGAATGATTTTAAAAATGTAATTCAACTAGCTAAAAAGTTTCATTTGGACGGAGAAAAGATAAATGATTCTGTTGCATTAGCCGATGCAGCAAGTTCAGCCATTGAAAATTTAGACAAAAATTTATATTTTTATTCAGAAGAATATTTAAAAAATCTAGAAGAAACAAATATTTCTGAAGGAATCATATATAAAACGAATCCAAATGATTCATTTGTCCTTTTGAAATTAAATACTGATAGCAATAGCCAGAATGCTCTCGGAAGAAGCCCTAAGGAACATGCACAAAATATTCTTAAACAGAAACAAGAGATTTTCAATTCTTTAGTAAAACTTAAATTTACAGAAGATGATTTTGAAAGAGTTATTTCCTATATTTCTCAAAATTACCAAAATATTTTTAAAGAAGAAAAGCCTCTTGCATTAATGAATTATCTTTATTATGCAGCAGCGAATGGTTATTTGCGATCTCTGGATCCATATTCGATTATTACAAAAGTAAATTTAGATGATAATAATCCTTCACCTAATACTCTCGATATGAAATCTGAAGAAATTTCTGGAAGATATTTACCTGATGATAAGTTCATCTATTTCCGAATTCCTTCATTTAGGAAAATTGGTGATGAGAATTCAGTTCAATCAATTCAAAAAATATTTAACAAAATTCAACATGACGTATCAACCAGAAAAGACTCTGCAAAAGGTTTAATACTTGACTTAAGAGATAATCCAGGGGGATATTTGGATCAAGCTATAGATACTGTTGATTTGTTCCTTGAACAAGGTGAAATAATAAGTACAAAGATGCGAAATAGATCTAATGAATCTTTCTATGCAAATAAATCTATAATAACAAAATTACCAATTGCAATTTTAGTTAATACCAATACTGCATCTGGAGCAGAAATTGTTGCTGGAAGCTTACAAGAAAACAAAAAAGCTATTATATTCGGTGAAAGAACTTTTGGAAATGGATCTATACAAAAATTTATGATGCTTCCGGATAACTCATCATTTGTATTAAAGGTTACTTTATCAAGATACTATCTGCCTTCTGGAATTTCTACCCAAGTGAATGGGATTATTCCAGATATATTAATTTCTTCGGAAGAAGATGAAAGTTTCCCACAACGATTGAGAGAAGAAGATAAATGGAAGCATTTACCCTCATTTAAGATTGACAAAGAATTTAATTCAAATTATGATATTGATAAAATTGTAGAAATTATGCATTCAAAAAGCAAGAGTAACTTTGAAATGAATGAATTCAAAAAGCATGGTCAACCAGATTACGCTCTCATTCGATCATTGAATGCTTTTAACGCATTTTTAGAAGTTCAACAGAACTAATCATGTGTTATCTAACTTACATTTAAATTCCAAATATCATTTTAAGTGATTATACCCAACCATCAACCCACTTGAATCTTTTCCTCCGATTCCGTAAGTATCACCTTACGTCCAATTAATGCCGCGATACGAATCGTATAGATTCCTTTCGGTATACCAGAGAGTTGAAAGAGGATTTTGCGATGTTCATGAACAGGAATCAGTTGGAGAGGAATAGCAATGGGTAATTTTCCTTTGGAGGAGGGGATTAGCTCCAACTTTGTACCAGGATGCTTGGGATGAATTTTTAAATTTTGTCCTCGGATGAGGATGAGATCATTGTTTTGACAGTGTTTCGTATTAGGACGGCTCGTGTTGGTTATTTCTTGGATCCAAGGTTCTCGAGTTTGGGCAAGTACCTTTTTGGGTTTTACTCCATCTTGCAGAGAAGTTAAAAATCCCTTCTTGGGTGTAAAGCTTATTCGAATCTTGTGCTTTTTTGGAGAATACTTATCTTCTGCACCTTCGAAGGTTCCAGTCAGTTGAGGTGCAAACTTTCCCATTGGCGTCTGGACTGCATATCCATTTCGTATAGCTTCCTTCAGCACAGCTGCGAAAAGATTCATATACTTCTCAGCCTCTACCGATTCTATTTCTGAATTTCTAGACATCTTTTGATAGACTTCATCTTCGGAGAGGATCCCAGAAGGCTTGCTCTTTGCGATGTAAGTTTTCTTTCCTTGGGGTGTAAGGTGGGATTCAATTTGGAATTTCATACGGATCACTTTCTCCTATTGGATCTGAGTTTTAGCGAGGTTTATACGCATTGAATGCGAAAAAGCCTTATTTTTAGAAA
>Ga0210043_1000909_pt1 | contig 28888 bp, 47 predicted proteins | sample CryGeymet201501t_FD_183990 | JGI IMG/M metagenome (GOLD analysis project Ga0210043, IMG submission 183990) | Groundwater microbial communities from Crystal Geyser aquifers in Utah, USA - Crystal Geyser metaG 2015-01t (SPAdes) (version 2) | ecosystem: Environmental > Aquatic > Deep subsurface >... | reverse complement strand
TGGCAACAGCTTCATCAAGGTGAACGGCAATGTCGCGGCAAGCAGCAGCGCCACCTTCACCATACCTTCCTTGACCACTGGCTATATCGGCCACTCGCGCAGTGGAGGCGCGCATCTCAACGACCCGCTGCGCGAGCTTCAACTGTGGGCGGCGGCAGCCTAGAGCGGCGCTCTGCCCGATCTCGGTCGGCTGTGGTACTCGACAACTCCGTCGTATCTCTCCCTTACCAAGAGGGGTCCCCAACCGATTTTCCCACGCGGGAGGGGGGACGGGCAGAAAACGAAAGCAGGGCTCCCACCCAGCCGTCTCGTCGTCCGGGAATATCCCCTCCCAGAGCTCGTCGCGATCTGCGAGTTCGCGTCTATGTTCCGAAAATCCGAGATGCCACCACAGAACGAGGCCGATGGCTGCGGCGGTTACAAGCACAAATTCTGTCATAAGTCCCCCCCACCTAAATTGGGAGGACTAGCCTAAGAGTGTGTGAACTTAGTTCAAGAGGACTGCCTCGGCTTGGCACAAAAAAACCGCGGCAGAGGCGTTGCTCGGCCCGGAAACGTCCAGAACGCGTCAGATAGACGCCGAGATTGTCGCTTTTTCACTCCCCCAAAAAGGAGAACCTTCATGCTCACACGCGCAGAGCTTGCGCGCGCGTTCCCGCACGCGCGCCCCGACGTCCTCGATGCCCTTGCAGCCGGGGGACCGATCCTCGACGAGTACGGGATCGACACGCCGCCAAGGCTCGCTGTCTTCCTTGCGCATGTTGCGCACGAGACGGCCGGGCTCTCGACCGTCGTCGAGAATATGCGGTATTCGGCAGCGCGCATCCGTGCGGTCTGGCCGTCGCGCTTCAAAACCGACGAAGCGGCGAAGGCGTTCGCGAACAAGCCGAGCGCGCTCGCCGAGCGCGTCTATGGCGGCCGGATGGGAAACGGGAAGGAAGGGGCCGGAGACGGCTGGACCTACCGCGGCCGCGGCCTTGCGATGCTGACCGGCCGGAAGCTGTACCGTGCGGTGGGCGAGATTGTCGGCCTCGACCTCGAGGGCGATCCCGACCTCGTCTGCGAGCACCTCGTCCTCTGCGCCGCTGGCGTCTGGGTGATGAACGGGATCGCGAAGCACGCCGATGCCGGCGACTTCAAGGCGAGTACGAAGGCGTGGAACGGCGGGCTGGTCGGTTATGCTGATCGCTTCGAATGGTTCCAGAAGCTCGCTCCGCTCGTGCAGGGGAGCTTCGTCCACGAAGCGGTGACGAAGGACGCTCCGAACCCGCTCGCGCGCCCTGCGCGCGCAGAGTGCCCGTGTGGCGACAACGACGGCCAGTGGTGCTCTCTCGGGGGGTGCCCGTACCCGCAGCCCGCCGTCGAGCGCGTCCTCGATATGGGGCCTGTCAGCACGGAGAGCCTGCAGCGTCTTCTGATCGAGAAGGGCTATCACGACGTCGGTCGTCCGGACGGCATCTTCGGATCGCGCACGCGCGCCGCGATCCTCGCGTTCCAGGCCGACAACGGTCTGGCTCTCGACCCAAACCCGCCCGCCGATGAGCTTTTCGACGCACTCACGACGTCGGCTTCGCGGCCGGTGGCGGCCGACCGAGCAGATGGCGTGCCGGAGGGCTCGAGGATCATCGCCTCGAGCGATGCGACGACGGCCGTCGGTGGCGCCAGCGCCGCCGTGGGCGCTCTCGGTGCGGCTTCGCAGGCGGTTGGTAGCCTCGAGGCCGGGTCGGCGCTCCTGGGCCGCGTGCGCGCGTCTGTGGAGCCGTTCGGCGACCTCATCGGGGCGGCGTGGCCGGTCCTCGTTGTGGCCGCTGGCGTTGCGGTCGTCTTCTTTGCGCTGCGTGCGAAGCGCGCGCGGGTCGAAGACTTCCGGACCGGGAAGACGGCGCGATGACGGTCAGGGCGCAACTCGTCGAAAGCCTCTTCGGAGATGACGTCCCTCCCGGCGCGTTCAAGTTCTACAGCCAAGGCAACATCAAGCGGGCGGGCTTCAATTTCCGTTGCCCTTGTGGATGCGACCTGATCGCTGGTGTGAACTTCCCTCCGCTCAACCCCGGCTGGGAATGGAACGGAAGCGTCGAGGCCCCCTCGCTTCACCCGTCGGTCAAGATATCGACCGGCGAAGGCGAACACTGGCACGGCTGGTTGAAAGACGGGGAGTGGCGATCATGCTGACCTTCATCACCTCGCCGCTCGGCAAGGCGCTGATGATCGTCCTCGCGGTTTTCGCTTTCTACTCGTGGGCGCACAACCGCGGCGAGACGAAGGCCGAGGCGCGCTGCCAGACGAGGGCGCTGCAGGCAAAGATCGAAGCCCTCGAGCTCGACCTCGCCGCAGCGAGGAGCGGAGAGAGTGCCGCCAAGGCGGCGCGGGATCGTCAGGCCGCGACGGCGGCAGAACTCAGCGGGAAGGTTGCGAACTATGAAGCCGAGCTCGAGAAGCGTCCCGATGGCGCTGCTTGCCGTCTTACTGATGACGATGTCCGGTGGCTGCGGGGTATTGCAGACTGAGCGCCATGTCGGCGCCTCTCTGCCGGCGGCGCCCGCCGATCTCGTCGCTCCTGTTCCGCGCCCGCCTATCGAGCGCGACGAGAACGCGCGCCTGACGGCAGCGCGCGCGCTCGCCCGCCTGAAACAGGCGAACGAGAAGCTGGCCGACTTCGCCGACTGGTACGAAGCCGTGCGCAAGACCTACGCTGCGCCGACGTCTCGGGGGGACTGATGCACGATTTCTTCCACTGGCTATTCGGCGAGCGCGGCCAGGTCGTAGTTGCGGGCGCCCTCGGCGGCGTTGTCCGCTGGATGACCCTTCGCGAAAGCTGGGTCGACGGCCTGATCTCGGTGGTCGTCGGCGCGATCTGCGCTACCTACCTAGGGCCGCTGGTGCGGCCGATCTTGGCGCCGGTGCTCGGCGGGCTGCTGATCCCGGAGGCATCGCAGGCGTCATTCTCCGGCTTCATGATCGGCATTGGCGGCACCACGATATCCGGGTTCGTGATCGATATCTGGAAGGCGCGCAGGCGCGCGCTGGGGCAAACCGGGGCGAAGACTGACGGCAAGGAGGGCGATCGATGATCCCCAAGCGCTGTATCCGTTACGCCTCGAAACGTGCAGTCCGCGTCCTTGGAGTGGCGGGTGTGACCATGCTGGTTGCGCTTGCCGCCCAAGGCTTCATATCCGCGCTGCCGTAAGATATGAGGGGTTGCTCCCCGCCGCAGCGGCGGCGCGGTGGGTTGAGCACATGGCGGCCGGTATCCTTCGGGGTGCCGGCCGCCTCTTTTTTTGTGTCGATTTTCCATTCCGGCGTGGAGTGACGAGGCGTAGGCTTTGCCCTTACTCGATGGATGGAAAGCCTTTGCACCTTTTCCGGGAGAGAGCGATGTAACGGATCGCGAGCGGTTAGAGCCGGGGCGGAAGGCCCACGCTACCCAGGCGCCGCAGAATGGGGATCAGGCCCGCTCGGAGAAATCCGGGCGGGCCTTTTTGTCGTTTCGGGCGCCGGTTCGATGCCCGCCACCGGTGGGAAAGAAGCCAAAAAGAAACGCATGGAAAGCCGTGACGGGCTCGTCTTTCCCACCTTCGGCTAAGTGCTTGAGCGCGCGCTGTTTCCGCGCCCCGCCCCTGGGCACCACCTATTTTCTAGGTGATTGATTTCTCAAGAGAAAATCGCCAAATCTTCCCACCTTTTCGCAACCGCCGGTGGGTGGGAAAGAACGGACGGGGATCAGCGGCCGATCAGGAGCGGCATTCCCGCCGCGGCAAGGCGCTTCTGGCGCACGGCCCGTGTATACCGCGCGGCCTCCTTCGGCGTCATCCATCCGAACATCGCCATCAACGTGTACTCGCTTGCACCGTTCTCGGCGGCGCGCGTCGCGCCTGCCTTGCGGAGGCCGTGAGACGAGCAGTCCGGGATCCCGGCGGCGTCGCACCACTTCCGCATGCGATTGCCGAAGCTCGCCGCTGTGAATGGCCGGCCATACTCATTGATGATGAAGGTGAGGTCGCCGATTGGCGATGCGTCGATGACCTCCTGCAAGACCGGCAGGATCGGGATATCGAGCGTGATCGGCTTTTTGTTCCGCCCCTTGAAGGTCGTGAAGTGAAGCCACTCGCATTCAGCGTCCTTCCCGTCGATCTGGATTATCCCGCGCTGGACGTGCTGCTTTCCGAAGAGGACGACGTCGCTTCGGCGGACGCCCTTGTCGAAGAGACGGGTCAGCTTCCGAATGCGCCGGTCGATCTGCCGCTTCCTCTCGCGTGTTTCCCGTGAAACAAATTTGAGGTGCTGGCGGCAGATAAACTCGACATCGTCGCCGTACTTCTCAGCAGAGATCGTCCGCTTGCAGAACGGAACGACGCACGAAACGCGCGGGCCGATGAACTTCACCCCTCTCCTCCGCACTTGTTGCAGACATTGAGGCAGTCGACCTTGCTCTCGCATACGCAGACGCCAGCGGCGCACCGCCTCACCGGCGCGGTCTTCGATGGTGCGTTCGGTCATGACGAGGCTCCGTCGATAAGCGCGTAGCGACCAGTGCCGACCCACTTGATCTTCTTGTCGCGTTCGAGGCGCTTCACAGCGGCAGGACTGAGACGGCCACCGCCTTCCCATTCACCGACCGGGCCGTCACCAAAATCGACAAAGTAGGATGTCAGCTTGGGCGGTTTGACGAGCGTCGCTCCGGGCCGCTGCAGAGCGCCCAGAACTCGGTCGATCACGCTAGCGTCCGCGCGGGCCTCTATAGAGGCGGTGCTTTCTCCGGTGTCTGGCTGCATGCTCACTCCCCATCGTGCTCGATGAACTCTTCGCGCGGGTCTTTCGGGTTGCCGGTCACGAACATCATGTGGACGCCGGTATGAGCGGCCTCGCGAATGATGTCGGGCGAGACGTTGAAGGCCATCGCGGCTTCGGCGATGCTCACGCGCTCGCGCATCTGGCAGGCCGCCCACATGGAAACGGCGCTGGCAAAATCCATGAAGTAGATGCCGGGCTCTTCTCCGTCGCAGCCGTAGCCTTCGAGAAAATCGGATCGGGTGAGTTGTTCGCTCATGTTGCTCTCACTTTCGGGTTCGGTCGTAGGGAAGAGGTCAGCCACAGCCTTCTTGGATCGGCGCGTTTCAGCCGCGTTCGCGGCATGTAGTTCCGCGTCATAGGCGAGGTGGCACTTCTGGCACCAGGCTTTGAGGTTCTCATCTGCGCAGTTGCGCGGATCGTGATCGAGATGCGCGACGGTCAGGACGATCTTCACGAAGCGGCCTGCCGGCAGATCGCTTCCGCGGATCATCCCGAGAAGTTCGCCGGTCGATGCATCGAAGGTCTTGCCGTCTTCAAGCGTGTAAGCGCTGCCGTCCTTGTGCCGCATGACGGTCTCGCCGTTCGGAGCGCCGCACTGCTCGCACTTGCCCTTGGCACGCTCCACGCGGATGCGCTGGCTGATCTCCTTCCAGTCCGGCGGGTAGAGCGCGCGCATTTCGGGGCGGATCGGCATTACGCGGCCCTCCCCTTGAGGAAGTCGTCGACGTTCATCTGATGCGGCTCAAACGAGACGGCGACGACCCACGGGTTCACGTCCCATCCGAAGCCGCGCTTCTCGTTGATGCTGTTCCAAAGGGCTCGAAATAGTTTCTTGGCGGTATCGCAGTCGGCACAATCGACTTCCATTACGCCAAGATTTGCGCCGAGCGCACCGTGGACGCCCCAGCCGCCACACGTTTCGCAGTACGAGCGGCCCTCTTCCTCGCCGTAAACCTCCGCAATCGGATGATGGTCGAAGCCGAACGGCACGCCCTCTGCAAGGGCATCTTCTTCGCTGATATCCTGCACCCGTTCGATCTTGACGGCGGTCACTTCCAGTGTGAGGCGCGATGCCCATCGGGGCATGTGCATGCCATGACGGAAGCGGCTTTCCCATCGGCTGTCGAGCCTGTCGGCGATGTAGAGCAGATCGCTCGTCGGGGTCATGTCGGACGGCTTGAGCTCGTCGAGTTCGCACAGGGCCTGCCAGTGCTCCCGAACATAGAGGATGTAGCCGACGAGAAAGGGTGGCACCGTTCCTTTGCCACAGATGCCAGGCCGGTCGAGGACTGCATCGACAAACTGCCACCCCATGAAGCCGGTCCACTGCTCGTATTTCGCACCGAGTGTTTCGCGCTGTTCCTGGGTCACCTCGCGGTAGAGGTTTTGGTCCCGAAGGACGCGCCGCGTCATGGTCTTGCCTGTGCCAGGCGCTTCGATCTCCCGGAGGATCGCGCGGACCATCGGGCCGGAGAAGAGGATAGGCTTCACGTCAGGCGTCTTCATACCGTAATCTCCTTGAGCGCCTCGTCGCGCGCGGCATTCAATTCGGACATCGCCGCGTTCGATCCGCCCGGCTTGTCAGGGTGGCAACGCTGCGCCATCAGCAGAAAGGCACCCTCAATCCGCTCGCGCGTGATCCAGCCGTAGGGCTCGGTGAAGCCGAGCACCTCGCGCCACGCGCGCTTGGCGCCGGGCGCCGCCAGCGCCATGAAGCCGGTAAAGGCACGCTCCATCATGTGGGCGCCGCCGTGGCGGTGCAGCGCGCGGAACGCCTCGACCGCAAGCCCGAGCGAGCGGATGTTGTCGCGCCAGTCGGCGTAGGCGTCGCGCGCCATCACCATCGGCTTGTCCTTGAGCGTGAAATAAACGGCGATCCCCGGATCAGCGATGCCGCTTTGCTTCGTGTACGGCCGGTGAAAGGTGTTCAGCGTCAGGTTGCTCGAGAGAACAATGTTCTTCGCGCCAAGTTTCCCGAGCTCGTCGCAGAGGTCGTCGATCGCTTTTCCGACCTGCACCTGAAACTGGCTCGTCCGTTGCCGCTTGCCGGGCTCGGTGCGCGGCCATCCTTCCGGCCACTGCAACGGGTATGCTTCTGCCGTCATTCTCCGATCTCCGTTTTTGCGATGGCGTCCTTGACCCGATACTCGTTCTCTTGAAGCCAGCGTAGGGTGACGAGAACCGCCTCCATGCGCGCTATGTGCAAGTCGGCCTCACCCTGACGCATCGTCTTCCGGCGGACCTGGCCGGGATAAACCCGCTGCCGCATCGCGAGCTCGCGCTCGACCTCTTCAATCTGGTGCCGAAGCGGAACCCTCTCAGCCGCCATCATCGTTTTCCTCTCTCGCGGCCTCGACGCACGCGAGCCGGGCCTGCCTATACCAATCGCCAGCGTGCTTGATCGCGTCACCGACGCCCGCCTCCTCATACGCGCGCCACGCGCGCATAAGGTCGTCGTGGAGCCGTTGGGGGACGCGGACCCAATGAGAAGCGCAGAGGAAGTCGCGCCGCTCGATCTCGACGCCGCATCCCTCGACCGCGCATCTATGAGGGCCGCGAGCATCACCGCTCCCATTCATTGAGTTGCCGCTCCCGCCGCATCATCGCGCGCCCTACCGGTGTAATGACGGCGAGGACGTTGCCGAGAGGGTGGCGCGCCTTGGGTGCGGTGATCTCTGGGCGAAGCCAGCCGAGTTTCACGCAATCGTGAAACCCCTCGACCGATCCGCCGTCTATCCAGAGCCGGTCGGCACCGCGCGGGAGGAAGCCGGTATAGGCCATCGCCCGCATGGTCGGCATCGCGTAGCCGCGCGCGACAATAAGCGTCCGCCGCCATGATCGAATTGCCATTAGCATTCCGCGCCCTCCCGATACTTCTCGTCGCCGACGAGGGTCGCGACCGTTACGCCAAGGGCGTCGGCGAACTGGACAACGCGGAAGGCTTCAAGCCTTTTCGATCCGTCCTCGTATCGCTTCATCAGCTTGACGTTGATGCCAACCCGCTCGGCGAGCGCCTCGGCGCTTATCTCGAGCGAAATGCGGATCGCCTTCATCCGCGTGCGGAGATCGTGCTCGATCTCGTCTCTTTCCCTTATGCCGGCCATCAATGAGCTCTCCCCCGGCGCAGGTTGATGTGATGCTTCGCCGTATGCTTCACATCCGGGTCCATGTTCGCCTGCCCCTCAATCCATGTGAGGTACTCGTATGGCACCTGCTCCCACTTCTTGCCGCGATGCTTTCCAAACTGGACCGTCGGCAAAAGCGATGGCCCTCCGGTCCAATTGATCATCTGTTCGACCGTTGCCCCGGCATCGAGCAGCGCGACGATCAGGTGGGCGGTCACATAGGCGTCAGGCCCCGCACGATGAGCGAGATCGGCGATTTCGCGGATAACCGGAAGACCGAGGTAGTAGCGGAGAACCTGATTGCTGTGGCCTGGCGCTTCGGGGAAGACTTGGCGCGCCGCTTTGAGCGTGCAAATCCACGGCTTGTCGCCGCCCTTGAAAAACTCGCGTTCGAACGGCGCATTGTGGGCGGCCCAAACGTCGAAATTCCCCTCCTGCATCTTCCGGAAAGCGATGTCGAGCGGCGGCGCATCCGCGAGGTCCGCCTCCGTGATGTGGTGACCGGCCTTCGCAGCCGGATCGATGACCGCCTTCGGATTGCAGAGCATCGAGAACGGCTCTCCGACCTTGCGCGTTTCGGTATCGACGTCGCAAATGCCGACCTCAATAACTTGCGCCTTGGGCGGGAGCCCGGTCGTTTCAAAGTCGAGAAGACGAATAATCATTGCAGTGGCCTCCCACTCATTGCGCTCTGCATCGTTTCGACGGGGCCGCCCACCATCTGCAGTGCCTTGAAAACCGAAACCCAGAAGATCGACGGCCGCACCGCGTCCGGGAGCGTTGAAAACTCTTCGGTGAAGGTGATTTGTGCGATCGTAGACGCGGCAATGAGAGCGACCATCAGGTCGCCGTCCGTCGGCGGCAGGGAGATCATCTCGGCGGACAGCTTCGGAAGATGCTTCCGATAGACGCCGATAATCTCGTCCCTCAGAGCGTCGAGCGCTTGGTTCATGCTCTCTTGGCTCATGACGCCCGCCTTTCGCCGCGGCGGCGCGCGCACTCGCGCTTGCCCTGATGCGGCATATAGCGGCTGCGCGAAAACCGGCGGAAGAGTGCAACCGGCGAGATGCGCCGGTAACGCTTCGACGATTGCGAGGCAGCTTCCTCTCGCGCCTCTGCGGCAGCGAGCACGCGTTCGAAAGCGCGTACAGGGGCAGTTGGGTTCCAGAACCGCATCACTCACCGCCTTCCTGGGCGGCGGGCTTCGTCGGCTCGTCGTAGCCCTCGAGCCACGCCTCGAGTTCCTTCTCGTGCCCGGGCTCGCGGAACTCGCCCGGGATCGCCTTGCGCATCATCCCCTTGGCGCGCGCTTCCCGACCGCGCTTCCGGGCGGCGTCGAGATCGGGCTCCTTCGCCTTCTCTTCCGCCTTGGCGTCGTCCGCCTTCTTGCCATCGGCGGGCTTCTCCTCCTTCGCCGATGCGGCCCCCTTCTTTTCCTCCTGCTTCTCGGCGTCGGCCTTCTTCCCGCCCTTCGCCTTGTCGTCGCCGGCATCCGCCTTCGCATCGGCCGGAGCCTTTTCGCCATCCTTCTTGGCGAGATCATTCAGACCCTCCTTCATGCTCCTCTTGCCGCCCTCGCCAGAGCCAGCGGCGCCGAGCGAGAAAATATTGTCGATTGTCTCCTCGCCGTTCTTGATCGCCGAGGCCATGCCCTTCAGCGTGACGATGTGCTCGAGCGTGATGTCGTCGACACCGTTGATACCGAGCGTAAGGAACACGCGGTCGGGCGTGACGCCCAGCTTCATAAACCGCTGCATGACCTTGTCGCGCGTATCCACGATGGTTTCGGCGTCACCCTTCACCACGTCGACGACGGCCTCGTAGGCACCGCGCCAGACCGGCTTCGGAACGCCGCCGAGGATCGCGTTGCGCTTTGCAATCGAGCACGCGGCATTGCCGGTCATCGTGATCATGTCGTCGTTATAGATATTGCCCTTGCTGTCGCTGATCCGGCGGCGAACGCGGCAGAGGACCGCCGAGTTCGTTTCAAGGTCGTGGAAAACGCCTTCGGCCTCGACATATTTTTCGATGCGGTCGACGTGGACGACACGCGCCGCGACGCGGCAGTTGCCCCACTGGTTCTGAATGATCTCGGCGAGCCGGACGCTTGGCCCTTCGATCTTCTTTCCGCCGCGCGGGAGCGCGTACATGCACTCCTCCGCGGTTTCCTCGTCGAGCACCGCGAGTTGCAGGATGCCCTTCTTCGCGCGGTCGACGCTGCGCGGAAAGTTGCGTGCCGTTGCGATCTGCATGTCGATCTCGGCGCGCGAGAGGCTGACCGCCATGCTGCTGTCGGCTACGTCGTAGCCGGACATTTCGGAGACGACCTCACCATCTGCGGTGATGATCTCTTGGTTTGCCATTTCGTTTTCTCCTGTGCGCGCTTTGCGCGCGGCTGAGGGGTTAGAGGGGAGAGACGTTCTTGTCGTCGAGCGCCCCGCCTGCGGCGACGTGCGCTTGAACGGCCTCGAGGTTGCGAGTTGCAAGCTCGACTTGGTCGCTATCGGCGTTGGGGCTCGCGAAAATCTCTTGCGCCTGGCGCTGAATATCGGCCCACGTCGGCGCGCACGCTTCGCAGAGGATAGGATCGTCGGCGCAGCGGTGGCCGGGCTCTCCGGTAAAGAGGAGCTTGTCGCACCCCTCACACTTCCCGGCGACGTCCGCGTCGATGCCGGCCAGCAGCATGTCGCGCGTCGCCTCGAGAGCGGTCAGGGCGGCGCGGTACGGCTTCATCGCGTCGTAAATGGACTGCTCGGCAGCGGCGAGCCCATCGAGCTTCTCCCGCAAGGCGTCCCGTTCTTCGTCCGTCATTGGTCTTCTCCGTTGCGCCGTCGGCGCGGGTTGAAAGTTGTGAGGCGGGCCGGATTTGAACCGGCTTCGACCTTGCTTTGGCCTACCGCCTTTCCGGCGAGCGCTCGCCGCCGCCTCACTCCGGCCCCCCGAAGGCGACCGGAACCTCGCTCAGCGGAACTGCGCCTTCACGTCCTCGCAGATGCGGACGCCGGGCAGCGGCTCCTTGTCCTCGTTGACCTTGATGAAGCTCTTGATCGCCTTCTCGACTTCCGCGCGCTTCAAGTACGGCCGCAGCTTGTCGAGCGGGATCGACGAGTAGTCGGTGATCTCGAAAGCGAACTCGCTCTTCGCGCGCGATTTGACGCCCGAAGAGAACGTCTGCTGTTCGACGAGTTTCGATGCAGGCGCGGCTACCGCCGCCGCCGCTTCGTCGACACGCTCAGCGAGTTCTTCCGATTGATCGGCCAGGCTCTCGGCCTTCGCTTCGTGCTTCGCTGCAGCCTTTGGGCGGTTGCGTTCGGCCTCGCGCTCGGCGATCTCGCGCTGCCGTTCCTGCTCTTCTTCGACGCGGCGCTGTTCTTCCTCGATGCGCCGCTGCTCTTCCGCGCGCTTGCGGCGCTCCTCAGCGGCGACCTTTCGCGCGTGCTCGTCGGCGATATCCTGAAAGGTGTCGGCGATGCGCGTCAGTCGGTCGTGAAAATTGTTGAAAAACCCGTCGACGTCGCGGCCCGCCTGCAAGTGCGGGGCCTTCTCTTCGGTTCGAAACGCGTCGACCCGCTTCGCCAGCTTCCGGGCGTCAACAATCAGCGTGCCGATGACTTCGACCTGCTCGTTCGCCTCGATGGTCCGCGGCGTCTCGTTCGCGCGTTCGGCAAGGCCGTTTACTTCGTTACGGAGCTCTTCGTACTTCTCAGCCAAGAGCTCCTTCAAGCTCGGCGGGTTGTTGTGATCCTTCGGGTGCGATCCCGACGTATCGACGGCGTTCATGGGGGCGTCCTGTTTCGGTTTGGGGGTATCGGGCGGCGCGCGCAGCGCCGCCCGTCGTATGCGGCGCCAGTTATTCCGGGCGGCAGAGGGTGCTCTCGTCCCACCACTGCTCTGTGGCGACGCCAGCGTTGTTCTTGTACCGAAGGAGATACTGGCGGCCGTGCTCGCTGTGCTCGGCGTGCGAGATCACTTCGCCGACCTCTCCGCTGATCTTGATCTCGGCCTTGTCGCCGTTCTGGAAAAGAAATTCGCCCATGTTTGATTTCTCCTGTGATGGGGCTAGGGGTACTCGCTCGGTTACAGGCTCGGAACGCGCAGCACGCGGAAGCTCGACGGCTCGACGACGTAGCCCTTCCGGTTCTGCGTTTTCCAAGTGAGTTTTTTGCCGTCGCGCAGGTGCCCGACCGCGTTGTCGCCGAGCTTCGCTTTGAGCTCTGCACGGATCGCCTCCTTCCGGCCTTCCGCGTTCTTGATCGCGGCCGTCGCGGCGGCGTGCGCGGTGATCAATTCATCGACGCGGTTGTCGCGAGAGAGGTCGACCTCGCCGCCGTCGTCGGCGGAATACATGCGCTCGATGACTGCGCCGTCGCGGCCCCAATCGGGATCGGGATGTTCACCGCTCGCCAACAGCGCGTGGAAGGCGACCGTCTCCTCGCGGATGCGTTCGGCAACGCCCGCGATGATCGGAACCTCGACGACGTGAAGGTCGATGCCGTGGCCGACAACGAGCGCTCCAATCGCCGCCCATTTCGCGCCGGTCAGGTACGCCTCGACCGATGCCTGTACCGCGATCCAGAGCGGTGGCTCAATCGAGCGCGTGTCCGGGTCGAGCCACTTCTGACGGAAGATGCTGCTCTCAACCGACTTGATCTGCAGCACGCCGACGCCGCGCTTTGGGCAGCGGAGCAAGACGTCCGGCGTCGCGCCAAGCCCGATAGCCGGGTCGCGGTAGTAGAAATCGCCCTGCTCAAGGACTTCGATATCCGGGTTCTCCTCACGGAAAATCTGGACCGCGATGGGCTCGAGCAAACGGCCGCGACGCATTTGCGGGCTGTCTTCCGGGTCGTCGGATATGCGACCGCTCTTGAGCGCCCAGAGCCCGAAGGCGGTCTGGTACTCGTGGACGCCGAGTAGCGCGCCCGCCACCGAGGCGGTGACGTCCGGCTTGCGAAGCCGAAGCCACGCGTCTCGGTCGGTGACGTGAAACTTTTCGATTGCAGGCGTTTCCACGCTGCAGACAAACCTCTCCTGTTCCCTGACCGCGCGTTTTTCGCGGCGGGGTGTTGCGGGTTACGGGCTGGTACTCGGCCCGGGGCGGCGCGGCGGCGGCCGCCCGGTGCCGTCTCTCGACGCTACTTCCGCGTCGTATGCGCGCGGTCGACCGCAAGGGCGGCGACCGGCGAGAGTTCACGGATTACAGGGTTCGGGAAACCACGCTGCTCAAGGGCGGCGGCGGGATCGCCGGAGGGGGGGGTTGGTGCCTCAAATGATCTTTCATGGCCTCGAGCATCGCGTTCTTCGCTTTTTGTGCCGTTGCGGGACACGCAGTCGTCCGAACGATCTCCATTCGCTCCCCCTCAAAAAACTACTTGGATAGTGGGAAACTATAATCCGCCGAAAACCCTATTCGTCAATCGGAAAATCGAACAAAAAGTGGAAATCCGACAAACTTTCCGACTTGCGCTTTAGGCGCGATGTGGCTATTCGCGCGAGCGCGCGCGGATTTAGAAAATATCTATAGATAGGGGGGCCGTTAGGCCCCCCCATATAACCTATATTCAGTATAGAGATTTTAGTTTGTAGGCATGCCTATCCGCCCGGCGCCTTTCGGCGCGGACTAGACGTCCTCGCGGAAGAGGAGGATCGTGCGGACGACAAGACCAACGATCTCAACCTGCTGACCTGTCGTTGTCGACGGCCACGGGATATCGCCGGGCGAAGTTGGCGAAGGGAGGCGCAAAATAGCGCCGCCTAGACGCATCTCAAGCAGCCGAATTGTAAACTCAACCGCACCCGTCTTCCCCACACGCTTGACGACGACAACGTCTCCCGATTTGAGCGATTGAAGACCGCCCGGGAGCGTAGCCGGGTCGAGGACGTCAACGACCATCCTATCGGTGATCCCAATCTCGGAAGCGTGATCATCTCGCACCAAATACGCTGCTTGGTGTTCGGGCGGAAAGCGCGGATCAGGATTGATCGGGAGACGCGCTGCCGGCGCGGGCGCGTCCGGCTCGCGCCAAACATTCAACTCGCAGACGCCGAGAAGCGGCATTGACGCCTCGACGTTTTCACTCTTCGCGCGATAGCGCGGCGTTCGCCTCGGCTCCGGCTGCGAACCGCGAAGATACTCAGGATCGCACTCGAGGACCGCCGCGATCTTGTCAATCTGGCGGACTGTCCGCTTCTTTTCGCTCAGGAGCTCGTTGATATATCCGCGCTGTAATCCGGCTCGTCGCGCGGCCTCGAAAGGGTTGATCCCCAACGCATCCAACCGCGCCCGGACGCGTTCGGCCATTAGAGTTGTTCCCATATCTTGCCCCCTCCCAGGTGGCGAAACACTAAAGTTTGGACACGAATTATTAGCAAATCCTACAGCCTGTTCCCAATTTTATCTTTGGGCCGCAGTGAATTTTCTATTGCCAGGGTTAATGTTTCCGACTATTCTCCAGCTCATGCGATACGAAAACCTCCTCAAATCAAACTTGAAAACCCTCCTGACGCTCTTCCAGGGCGCGACCGGCTACCGCGACACGACATGCGGAAAGATCGTCGCTCGGGATCAGCGCTTCTTCGCCAAGCTCGATAAGTCGGCTGTCCGCGCACGGACTTACGACACGGTCGCGGCGCGGTTTAGCGCGCTTTGGCCGAGCGAGGTCGAGTGGCCGGAAGATATTCCGCGTCCGGAGCCGGAGGAGATCGACGCGGAGACGCGGGCGCTCATCGAGGCGCAGGTCGCAAAGAAGCACGAGAAGTCTGTCCCCGTAGAGCGCTGGCGCGCCGACGAGCCTTGGCCCGCCGACGTTCCAAAGCCCGCCGGTGTTCGCATCGTCCACGTCTGAACGGAGAACCGAAATGGCAAAAAGGGCCAAGCCGAAAGACGCCTCGCAATCTCGCGGCGCCACCACCGAAGACTTCCGGCGCGTCGTCGCCGATATTTCGAAAAACAAGACGCAGGCGAGCTACTACGCGGGCCTCGCGGGCAAGGCGACGCAGAGCGCGGTCGAGCAATACGGCCTTGAGAAAACCGCTCTAACTTTCGTCCGCCGTCTGAACGATATGGAGGAAGGCAAGCGGCAGTCAGTTCTCCGCTCGCTTGTCGACTACTCGAATAAGCTCGGCTTCTTCGATCAGATCGACGCCTTCGACGATCTTCTCGCGACGCTCGAGGAGATTGTTTCGCGCACGCACAACTCGCGCGGCGCCGAGCGTTCCGACGACCCGACTATCAGCGAGTTGACGCACTAACGTCGACCGCTTGAGCGCGGCGGTAGTCGGTCCCGTCCGGTTATCGCCGCAGCTTCCAAAGACAACCACGACAATCGAGAGCCTTTCAACGGGCCGCGCGAACCCGCGCGCCTGCACGGGGGAGACGTATGGGTAAAAAACGTAAGACTTGGTCCGAGGAGGACACGGAGCGGCTCCTTCATCTGCGCGATGTTCGAAAGCTCGGCTGGGAAGACCTCGCGAGAGTTTTCGGGCGCTGCGCATCGACCCTGACCTACCACTACAACCGCGCCACCGACCACAAACAAGGTTTTGCGCACGAGGATCGTCTCTTCCGCAAGAGAGCGCTCGAGAGTAGTAGCCAACTACTCGCGCGCCTGCGGCACGTCCACGGCGACCCGGCGAAGCTCTACCCCGAATTTCGGGGGCAAGCATGAACGCGCGCCCGGCAAAGCCAATCATCTTTTACGACTTTGCGACCACGACGGGTTGGTGTTTCGGCCGCCCTGGCGACGCGCCGATCTACGGCGCCCAGCGCCTCGCGCCGCCCGAAAGCCCGCCGGAAGCGATCTTCGGCGGCGCCATCAAGCTCGTGGCCGAGCACCTGAAAGAGCACCAGCCGGTGATCTTTTGCTACGAGGCGCCGCGTGATCCGCGGCACATGGGCAAGAAGACAAACATCAAGACGACGCTCGTCACCATCGGCCTTTGCGCGGTCGGAAGCGGCGTTGCCAGCCGCATGGGCGTCTACGACGTCCGTGATGTCGACGCGAACCATGTCCGTCAATACTTCCTCGGCTTCAAGCCCGCGAAGGACGAGGTAAAGGCGGCGGTTATCCGGCGCTGCCTCGACCTCGGCTTCAAGCCAGATGACGACAACGCCGCCGACGCTATCGCGGGCTGGCACTTCATGGCCGCCATGATCGACCCCGAGCGGATGGCTTATCTGACCCCGTATACGAAGGCGCGCCGATGAAAGAGCCGCGCGCCTATTACAACGAGAACAATCCGTATGCGGCGCAATGGCTGCGGAACCTGATCGATCTCGGCGAGATTGCGCCGGGTATCGTTGACGAAAGGGATATTTGGGATGTCGTCCCAGCAGAGCTTTCTGAATTTGCTCAATGCCACTTCTTCGCCGGTATCGGAACGTGGTCATACGCTGCCCGTCGAGCAGGCTGGAAGGACGAATGGCCAATTTGGACCGGATCGTGCCCTTGCCAGGATTTCAGCGCGCTCGGCAAAAAAAAGGGGCTTGCTGGCGAGCGGCACCATTGGCCAGCGTGGTTTCACCTCATCTCGGAGTGTCGCCCTGCAACTGTCCTTGGCGAGCAGGTTGCGACACCGGACGCTCTCGCTTGGCTCGACCTTGTTCACGCTGACATGGAAGGAGCGAGCTACGCCATCTGGCATGACGATCTCAGCGCTGCGGGCTTCGGGGCGCCGCAAATCCGACAACGACTTTACTTCGTGGCCGACTACGCGGGCGGCGGATGGACGAGCGGGGCCAGACTACGCGATAGCGACGCGGCCGAACTCCGGAGGGATGTCTCTGCCGACGACTGCGGCCCTGGCATCTTGGTTGGCCCCGAGCGCGCGCGATTGGAAGGATACTCCGGGGATGAAGACTACTCGGCCGGACGGTCGAAGCCGTCTCGACCAGCTTCCACGTCAGGCGACGCTCGCTCTCTGGCCGGCACCGACGGCGACCTCTCCGGCGAAGGACGGGTACAACATGGCGGGGAACTCGGCGGGTTTGGTCGCGATCCGCGAAATAGCTCTGGGGATGTTGGACGGCCCGGCCCGACTAACGGCTTCTGGCGAGATGCTGACTGGCTCCGCTGCCGGGATGGAAAGTGGCGGCCAGTTGAACCCGGCACATTCCCGCTGGTTGATGGGGCTTCCTTCCGTCTGGGATCGGGCAGCACCTACGAAGGTCTCGATCGCATCGAAATGCTCAAAGGGTACGGGAACGCAATCGTCGCGGAAGAAGCGACGGAAGTAATTGCGGCGTTCATCGGCCACCTTCGCGATCAAGGAAGGTTGTCATGAGCGTGTGGGTTCGGGGCAACTTCGACATTTTGAGCGCGACCGATAGTGGCGACTTCGTTCCCGACAACGTCGAGGGCATCGTGTCAGGGGCCTTCGGCGTCGTTGTCGAGCCCTTTGCGATCAACGTCGGGACTTTGATCGTCGCGCTACTCGTTCACCTTCGGACAAAGCGCTGCCTGGGCTTCTTCGTCAACGAGGAGCTCGCGCGCAACGCAGGCGATATCGCATCGCGGCTCGCGGATTGGTCCGAATACGACGGAAGCGACGATTGGGCGCCCATCGGGCGCCGCACGATGGAGGCATGGATCGCGGCAGGCTTCGTCGTCATGCCGATAACGCCGCAGACGGGATACCGGCTCTGGGGATTTTTGGAAGTCGAGAATAACGCGCTGGTTTCGTAACCGGCGAGCGCGCATGCGCGCGCGATCTGGCGAGGAAGTAAATGGCTGGCGAGCAATTCGCTACATACGCGGAAGCGGTTGCAAAGGAGCTTCTCGGGGCTCCCAACAAGGCAATGTCGACGAGCGGAGAGCTCCGGTTCGGCTCGCACGGCTCGCTCTCGGTCGACATCAAGAAGGGCACCTTCTACGACCACGAAAGCCAAACAGGCGGCGGCGTCCTCGACCTGATCGAACGCGAGACGGGCAGCAAGGGCGCCGCAGCCGTCGAGTGGCTGCGCGAGCGAGGCTTCCATGTTGACGACGGCGACGACCGTCAGGCGCGCAGGCGTAACGCGCCGCCGCGCGACGAGCAGCCCGCGCCAACCGGCGAGGCGCCGCGCTGGCGTATCACGAAGACGTGGGATTACGTCGACGAGGCGGGGGAGCTTCTGTTCCAGGTCGTCCGGCAGGAGAACGGCGAGCGCAGCGCCGATGGGAAGGCCGAGAAGAAGTACCTGCAGCGGCGTAAGTCGCGGCCCGACGATGATCCGGAGAAGATCAAAAACGGCTGGGTCTGGACAACGAAGGACTGCCGTCAGGTTCCCTACCGCCTCCCGGAGATCATGGAGGCAATCGCCTCTGACTTCGTCATCTTTACGGTCGAGGGCGAGAAGGCGGCAGACGCGCTCTGGGATATCGGCGTGCCGGCGACGACGAACGCGCGCGGCGCCGGAAAGTGGCCGAAGGAGCTTAACGAGTTTTTCCGCGATGCCCGCATTGTCTCCCTGCCCGACAACGACCCGCAGGCGCGCAACAAGGACGGGACGCTTCGATACCACGAAGATGGCCGGCCATACTACGTCGGCCGCGCACACGTCGAGATGGTGGCGAAGGAGCTCAAAGGGATCGCGCGCGAGCATCGCGTGCTCGATCTTCCGGGCCTTCCTGAGAAGGGCGATGCCTTCGATTGGGTGGCGTCCGGCGGCACGGCAGAGGCGCTTTACGACCTCGTCGCGCGTTTCGCGAAGCCCATCGAGCAGGCGCCGTTTCACTCGCGCTTCCGCGCCGTCACATGGAGCGACCTCGACGCGCCAGGGCCGGAACACGAGTGGCTTATCAAGGGCGTTCTGACACGCGGGGAGCGAAGTATGACGGCCGGGCCGTCGCAGAGCGGAAAGAGCTTCCTCGTGCTCGATCAGGCGATGGCTATCGCGCGAGGCGTCGAATGGATGGGATGTCGCACGCTTCACGGCGGCGTTATTTATCAGGCTGGCGAGGGCGGCAAGGGGATCAAGAAACGCCTGCGGGCCTATCGGCAAGCGAACGGGCTTTCACTCGATGAGAACCTCCCCTTCGTTCTTCTCCCGAGCCCAATCGATCTTTACGCGAACGACGATCACACGAACATGCTGATCGACGAGATCATGCATTGGGCCGATACGTTTCCGGTCCCGCTAGAGTTGATCGTTCTCGACACACTTTCCGCCGCGACGCCGGGCGCGAACGAGAACGCCAGCGAGGATATGAGCCGTGTTCTCGCGCGCGCCGAGCGGATCGTCGACGCGACGAAGGCGCATGTGATGCTGGTCCATCACATGAACGCAGAGGGGAGCCGCCCGCGCGGGCACACCTCGATTTTTGCCAACCTCGACAACGTCGTCACCGTCCGAAAGGTCGAAGGGCTCCACGACGGCGACGGCCGTCCGATCCGCGAGGCGAAGGTTGCGAAGCAAAAGGACGGCGAGGACGGCGGCACGTTCCGCTTTGTGCTTCCTGCCGTTCAGATCGGAACCGATATCGACGGCGACGCCATCACGTCTTGCGTGGTCAAGTCGCCGAACGAAGATGGCGTGAACGAGGAGGCAGGCAAGAGCAAGAAGGGCGGCCTTACCGATATCGAAAAGATTTTCATGGCAGCGCTGCTCGACGCGCTCGACGCGCGCGGGGTGCCGACGCCGACGATGCTCAAGCTGCCTCGGTCGATTTCGACCGTTGTCGATTACAACGCATTCAAGGAGGCATTTGTCCGCCGCAACCCGAAGGATGGCGACGAGGACGACAAAAAGTGGCGCGAGAATATCAAGAAACGCCTGCAGCGCTCGCGCGAGGCCCTCTGGCGCAAGGGATATATCGGCGTCGACACCCCGTACATCTGGTCGACCGGCAAGGCGCAGCGCGCGCAAAAGCCAACCGAAGCACTGCCGGATGAGAAGCCGCGCGAGGACGATGGAGGCTTTGCGCTATGAGCCTCGGCCCGCAATGGACAAACGAAATGGTCGGCAAGGAGCTCGTGCGCGCGATGCGCTGGGCTCAGGCGACTGCCGGCCGCGTCGGCCCTGGCTCACCGCGCGCCGTCGCAATCGACTTCCTCCTAATGCCAAGCGAGCGCGAGGAGGAGGGCTGGGAGCGCGTCGTCGAGAGCGACGACGACCGGCCACGCCGCCGCATCCTCACGCCAGCGCAGATCACGCGCCTTGAGCAAACGCTGTGGTGGCCCTCTACATATTTGAAGCGCCAGCCGGGGCCGAACACGGTCTTGAAGGTCTGGCTGCGCTGCAAGGTCTTCCGCTTTCCCTTCGACAAAGCGTGCGCGGCCCGGAAGTGGTCGCGCGCCACCGCCTACCGCGCGCGTGACCGCGCGCTCGCCGAGATCGCTGTCGGCCTCATGCGCGACCGCGTCGAGCCTTCCGAGGAGTGAGACTGGAACGATGAAGCCTTCCGCTCAACAAGACAACGCACTCAAAGCCGTGGATCGATGGTTCAAAGACAGGAGCGGCCCCCCCTTCTTCTATCTCGGCGGTTATGCCGGGACGGGGAAAAGCACCCTCGCCAAGCACTTCGCCGAAAATATAGACGGGCTCGTTCTCTACGGTGCTTTTACGGGGAAGGCAGCGCTGGTGATGCAGACAAAGGGCTGCGAGAACGCATCGACGATCCACTCGATGATTTACACAGTAATCGAGCGCAAGAACGCGCCCCCATACTTCCTGCTGAATGCGGATAGCGAGGTCAAGGACGCCGAGCTCGTCATCATCGACGAAGTTTCGATGGTCGGCGAAGACCTCGGTCGCGATCTCTTGAAATTCGGCACGAAGGTGCTGGTACTTGGCGATCCTCTCCAGCTTCCTCCTATCGACGGTCCCGGGTATTTCACCTATGGCGATCCCGATTTTATGCTGACGGATATTCACCGCCAGGCGGCCGACAATCCGATCATCCATATGTCGATGCTGGTCCGCGAGGGACACAACCTGCCGGTCGGCGCATACGGCGAAAGCGCGGTTATCTCGCGCGCGGATGTGACGCCGGAAATCGTGCTGGGCGCCGAGCAGGTTCTCGTCGGCATGAACCGAACCCGCCACGCCTATAACCGCCGCATCCGGGAGCTCCTGCAACGCCCGCCGGACGTGACGCAGGGAGATCGCGTTATCTGCCTGCGCAACGTGAAGGAGAAGGGGCTTCTGAACGGCAGCCTTTGGAACGTGTGCGACGTCGTTCAGAGGCCGACGAAGAAGAAGCGGATTATCAAGCTGCTCGTCGATCCGCTCGATGCCGGCATGGTGATGCGCTCGCAAGAGGTCCGCGTCCACGAGTATTTTTTCCAAGGCCGCGACAAGGAACTCGAATGGAGCGAACTCAAAGGGCTCGATCAGTTCGACTTCGGCTACGCGATCACCTGCCACAAGGCGCAGGGCTCGCAGTGGGACAACGTCGTCACCTTCAATGAGAGCGGCGCCTTCCGCGACGAGGCGCCGCGCTGGCTCTATACCGCCATCACGCGCGCTGCCGAAAAAACGACCGTGGTGATGCCATGAACGTCCTTGTAGCGCGCATCCGCAACTCCGGCCGTGACGTTCTAGTGCTCGCCCCAAACGTGCGCCTGCGGCGCAGCGCCGCCAAGCGGATGGCCGCTGCCGGCATCCCTCACCATCACATCGCGTTCGTTCTCCGCATCACGCGGGAGCGCCTGCAGGAAATTGTCAACCCCCGGCCGTGGTGGCTGGGTAAATAGGAAAGGCTGCAATCATGGCTGGATCGGTCAACAAAGTGATCCTCCTCGGTCGCCTCGGGAAAGACCCTGAGATCAGGAGAACGCAAGACGGAAAGCCCATCGCGAACCTCAGTGTCGCGACGTCGCAAAGCTGGCGCGACAAGAACTCAGGCGAGCGCAAGGAAAAGACCGAGTGGCACCGCGTCGTCATCTTCGCCGAAGGGCTTTGCAAGGTCGCCGAGCAGTATCTCAAAAAGGGATCGCTCGTGTACCTCGAGGGCGCCTTGCAGACGCGCAAGTGGACCGATAATCAGGGCCAGGAGCGATATTCGACCGAGGTCGTATTGCAGGGGTTCAACTCGACGCTGACGATGCTCCCTTCCGGCCGCGATAGCGGCGACCGCGGCGGATATGACGGGAATAGCGACGGCGACGACGACTATAGCGGCAGGAGCAGCGGCGGCGGTGGCGGCCGGCAGAAGCGGAGCTTCGCTGGCGATCTCGACGACGAAATTCCGTTCTGAGGCTCCGGATCGTGGCGAGCCGCAAAACCCTGATCGGGCGGTATGAGCACGCGCGCAAGGTCGCGCTTCGTGCCGACATACTGCTCGAGCAGGGAAAGCGCTGCGTCTACTGCTTTGAGCCTCTGACACACAAGACGGCGACGCTCGATCACGTCATACCGCAGTCGAAAAAGGGGCCGACGGAGCGTCACAACGCGGCAGTAGCATGCCGTGACTGCAACATGGCGAAGGGCAGTCTAAGTGCCGCCGTCTTCCGGAAGCTGATCAAAGACCCTCCGCCTGGCAGTTCATTCGGGATATGGATGGCGTGGGCCCGCCGCCGCATCTGGCTCGCGGAGTGGCGCGCGAGCAACCGTATCCGGGCGGCTGTGGGGATGGAGGCGGTGCAGTTGCCAAGCCTGAAAGCGTCGAAGGAGGGGCGTGAGCGTGAAGGATCGTGAGAGCTTCACGTTCATGAGGGGAAAGCGGGAAAGTTCCCGGGAATATTCCCGTTATTCCCGCTTTTCCCCTTTGGCTTTGCGGAGCGAAATTTCTCGACTTGCGACATCGCCAAGGACATCGACCGGTATGTCGAGCGCCGCAGCCAGGCGGAAACCAACCATCCAGGACGGGTCTTTGACCTTTCCGGTTTCGATCTGAGATATCAGGGCGTTTGAAACACCGGACTTATCCTCGAGGTCGCGAAGCGTCATCTTGCGCATTGCGCGACTGATGCGAACGAGGCTCGAAAGCTCTCCTGCTCCTGAACCCTCCGTTCCTTCCGAGCCATCGTGGGGCGGTGCATCACGATCTTTCAGCCCAGCAAACTCGTTAATGTCAGACCGGCGGACAAGGGTCCGCCGACCGATCTTTACGACTTTCAATTTTTGCTCATTGACGAGGTCATAAAATTTGTTCCGGCCAATCCGGAGCATCGTATATGCCTCGCGGACTGATAGGAGCTCATCATGGGTCATGGTTCTCTCTTTGTGTCAAGGCGGTCAAATCGGGATGATTGTTCCTATTTCGGCGTACCACTTGATCGCCTTGCGGGCGCGCTCGGTCATCATTTCGCGCACGATGCTCCTGACGCGCTCGAGGCGCACTGTCACGTCGGCCCAATCCTCGTTACCAGTCTTGCCGAAGCGATCTTCGGCGACGCGGATAAGCGCCGTGAGGTCGGTATCGAAGCGGTCGGCGACATCGGCCGCGCTTGATGGCCGCGTCTTCTCCTCGCCTGCCGTCCTCGTTCGTTTCTTCGTGGTCATCAGTCCCTCTTCTTTGGCAGGAGCCCCATTTCGCCCATGCCGCGCGTCCACTCGACCACGTCCGGATCGGCGAGTAGAGACTGCAGGGCGGTTCGGTCGAAGGCGTGCCCGTTGTCGGACAGGAACTCGTCGGCATGAACGGCGATCGATCCGAGTTTTGCGAGGAGAGCCGGGCCGGGTTCCAGATACTTCGTCATTTCGTCGTCCTCCTATTGCGCCGCCAGTTCCAAAGGTCGAAGGCGCTCATCCGGGAGTTGGTCAGGATAGCCTTCTGCGCGCGCTCGTTCTCGGCGATCTCCTGCGGCGAGCGGTTGCGCACCACCTTCTCGTCGAGGCTCTGATCATGACGCTGTACCACGACCGAGCGGTTGCGCCGTTCGAACTCGACCGTCGCGCCGCCAAGAAGCCCTTGGGCGAAGGCAACCTGCAGCAATTCCGGATCGAGCCTGTACCGAGGCAGGCTCCTCTTTGTCGTCTGCGATGCCGGCGACGCCAAGAGGTAGGGAAATGCGTCGAGCGTGTGTGTTGAACGGCGCTGCTCGACCATCGAGCGCAACGCGGCGCGCGCCAGCGCGCGTATCCGTCTAGGAATACTATCTGCGTTGAAATAAATCTCCGGCTCCGGCCGGAATGATCTGGTGATGCTCATTGCGATGTCCTCATCGAGAGTATCGAGATGGTGGCGGCGGCGCTGATGATGAATGTGGTAAGGAGTATCGCGATATACTTCGCAACTTTCTTCCACTCGTCGCGATCCTGGCGCAGCCTCTGGTTCTCGTGCGCGAGGTCTGTTATCTCGATATCGACGTCGAGCGCCTTTTGTATTGGGGGGTGAGTTCGGTCGAGACTTCTTTCATACCAGACGGATAACTCCTCCTCGTCGAGGTCGTCGGGCGCATCTTGCGACAGCGGAACGGGATATGTGTAGCCGTGTTCCTCGGTCCCGGCATACGACCAATCGACGATTTGGTCTTCATATTTGAGGGTTTCCGTTAAGGCACCGGTCATCGCGTCGAAAGCCTCGTTGACGCTCTCCGCTTCGACGACGATATGCAGCTTCGAAATAAATCTGGTCATGGCATCCTTCCTAGAGCGACGTCTTTTTGATTGCGGCGAGGAATGGAGCGGGCTCGCCGAGTGGCGGTATCTCGACCGCGCTCGCGCGCATGATCCGCGTGTCGAGATTTACCCAGATGAACGGCCGTTCGCGGGATTGGCGTTTGACCCACCAATATGGTGCGTCCTCCCAGCCCACGATCTGCCAGTTCTTGTTGTCGAGAACGAAGTCTCCCTTGTCGGTAACGACGATCAGGACCGCGTGCCCGTCGCCATTCCACTCGCGGGCAACCGCGAGGAGGAGGTTCTCCGGCGCCCAGCCGCGCTCGATCAGGAGGCGGCGCTTTTCAAGCGCGATGTCTTCGCAGTCGCCACCGTCGGCGGACGGAAATTCCCACCACTCGTCGCGGTCAAAGCGTTCTACATCGAAGACCTGCGGGAGCGCGTTCGCGTAGTCGTTGACCTCGACAAGCTCGCCCCAGGATCGCGCGTCAAGAGTGGCCGGCTGCGGGTTGTCACTACCGCCCGCGCACTCTTCCGGGTGCCGGACGCAGAAGCCGACATATCCGAACGGTGGCGTGACCTGTTGGCCGGTCGGCTGCGATGCGAGGCCGGTCCTTTCCGCGACCTGCGTCGAGGCGCAACCGCTCAACATCGTGCTCGCAAGAAGACCGGCGGCGACGATCCCGAAGTAGAGGCCGGACAGCGGCCACCGGTCGGGCCTAGAGGTCGTCTTCATCGGATACCTCCAAGCGGTCGGCTTCGTCGAGGACGAGTTTGATCCGCGTCACCCAATCGTGCTGGACGTGTCCGGCGCGCGCGGCGTGGTTGGGAAATGCCTTCTTGATCTCCGTGCGAAGGGCGACGAGGGCGTCGTACATCGCGGGCGCCGCGTGCCTCTTCGCGGCAAGGCTCTTATCGTCGGTGACCTCGGCTCCCGCCGGTTCGATGCGCGCCATGACAAGGAAACCGACGTCGTGGCACTCGCGCTCGCCGACGTCGTGGGCCAATTCGGCCGATGTGAAGCAGACCGCCTCGGCGACATTCGGAGTAAAGGAGCGCTCGTCGTCGGCGAGCCAAAGACCATCGGCGGTGTGGACGTGATAGGCGGTTGCTTTGAGCGTCGTCATTTCGATTTCCTTCTCTGGCGGGCGGCGATCACCCGCGATACCCAGCCCGGCGCGTAGCCGTAGCGATCTGCGATCTTGCGGAGCTCGTCGCGCGTGCGAGCGGCGGCGATCTCGGCGGCGGTGGCGCTCCTACCCATCGTGCGGCCGGGCTATCGGCTGAACGGCAATCGCTCGGATCGTCTTCTCGTCAACGTCCTGATAGTCGGGGCCGTGCGAGAGGTAGTTGCTCTGGTTGTTGATGAGCGTGCGCACCTCGCGCCGGGCTTGTGCGGCGGTCATCCAGTCGGGGTAGGTGAACGTGACCTTGGCCGATGTCGTCTTGCGCTTAGCCATTGGCGTTCTCCTGTTTGCGTGCGCGGACCCGGTCGACAAAGGCGACGACCTCTTCCCAATTGTCGGTTTCAAGGCTCTCGCCCTCGATCTCGGTCCCCGCCCGCTGTGGCGAGACGCGGAAGCGCGGCCAGTCGGGAAACTCGCGCTTGTCCTTGTCGAGGTAGTCGACCCAAATCTCGAGCTCGAGCGGATCGGAGACGAAGTGCGGGCAGATATCGTTGTGGAAGGAGACGTCCTCGAAGCCGTCCGGGATATGAGGCATCGTCTCCGGATCGAAGTCGGGGAAGTCGTCGCGATATGGTGCGCGAAGGTCAGCCTCTATCTCGGCGTCGACCAACTCCTCGACTGAGGCCCACTGGCAGGTGTCGCACTGACAATCGTTCGTATGCTTCGTCGCCATGTCAGCCCCCGTAACCCGGGAAGAGGCGAAGGATCGCGCTTCCCGCGTTGTGTTCCTGACGCGTCAGGAGTGGGTGGCCGGTAGGCTCGCCGTTATCATCCTCGGTATTGAGGGGGTGGTGTTCGGCGAGCCACTCGTCGAGGCTCATCTGGCGGAGATCGGGGCGGGTCGCCATGAAGGCGCGTGCGAGGCCGTGGAGCGCGCTTTCGCCTTCACCTTGGAACTCCCACTCCTCGATGGTGCCGACGATGTTCTTCTCGCCCTCCTCGAGCGAAATCGACGGGTCGTCTTCGAACTGGTTGTAACCGACGATCTCCTCGTAAGCGGCGCCGAGGAAGAGGCGCTTCTTGTCGTCGTCCATCTTCGCGACGATCTCGCGGACGGTTTCGATTGCCTTGCTCATTTTGGGCTCTCCGGCTCTACGGGTGAGGTGGCCGCGCGGCCCAAAGACCGCGCGGCGGCGATGCCTAGGCGGCGAGCTCGAGGAGCTTTCCGAAGACCTTGTTCGCGTGGACGTTGTTCTGCCCGACGAGTGTCGAGGCGAAGCGGTTGTCGTTCGTCCCGCGCGCCATGTGGTTGGCGTAGTAGGTCACGCCGTTGAACAGGTCCCACGCCGTCGAGCCGGTAACGTCGGAGCCGGGAGATTTGAGTGCTGCCTCTATGATCCCCTTCACCGTCCGGTTCGCCCGGTCGTCGAAGTTCTTCACGATGTCTTCCGGCTCGTCCTTCGACTGATAAATCGGAGCGAGGAGACGGATCGCGTCGTCGCGGCTGATATTGAGCTTCGTCAGGAGCTTCGCGTTCTGTTCGAACTCGCTGATCCCCTGACGCGCGAGGCCGATAGCGTTCGCGGCGTCTTCGGGGTTGAACTTCCTCGTGTGGGGAACGCGGACCTGTGCGTCTCCGGCGAAGCCGCCAGAGAGAGCAAAGGTATTGGCGCAGACGACGCGGATCGGAGTAACGCGGGCGATGGTTGCATACCCGGCCTCGTGCTTGCTCGCGAGGAGGAGGTAGCCCTTGACGGCGTCGCCACCCGGGAGGATGAAGCCGTTGCCGAGATTGGCGAGGCCCCAAACGATCTGACCGCCCTTGAGCGCGCCCGCCGTCTCCATCGTGGCGCCGCCGTCCTTGCAGAAGTGCGTGAAGAACTCGAGCACCTCGGCGTTCTGAACCGGGTTCCAACGCTCGCCGACGACGTCGAAGATGCGTCCGTCGGTCTGGCGAACGAGGGCCGTCTTGCCCGCGAGGCGTTCCGTGCCGGCGGTGAACTCGATATCGTCGTTTCCGCCTTCCGCCTGCAACGTCGTGAAGAGCGGGCGCTTTTCGACCTTCCAGTCGAGCCCGGCCGCGACGAGCATTTCGGCGGGCGTGGTGTCCGGGCCGACCTTGACGCCAAGGCCGTGCCACGGAACCTGATGCGCCCAAGCCATCGTTTCGACTTCGTGAGACATTTCCAACTTCCTTTCCTAGAAAGACGCCGTGTAGCGCCGCTAGCATGAAAGATATAGGAAATCCCACTACATTCAACATGTGTAGGAGTAAAAAAGTAGGAAATGTGCGTATTGCCGTCCCCTACGGGACATTGTTGCAAAAGAGCCGCAGAAACATTGATGTTTTTGGCGATGTCCCTACCCTGTCCCCCTGTCCCCAGCAGGAAAACGGCCGGAAATCGCGTCAAGCGAAAAAGGGCAAAAAACGGGGACATTCCGAAAAAAATTTCGGGGGGCTAAGTCATTGAGCCGTGTGGAAAAAAGTCGGATGTCCCCGCCTGTCCCGGCGGGTGTCCCTAAAATTTCCCATTGACGGGTGAGACAAAATCAGCCGATCTTCGCGCGTAACAGGCTCGGTCTTCGCGCGGACACAACAAGCGAGAGGGCGAGCGGGGCCGACAGGCCCCCAGCGAAGCCTACCAATCTCATTTCTTGTTGATAGAGCAGGCAGGTCATCATGGCCCGACCTCGTATTCAGATCGTCCCCACCGACGATGTCCTCGAGCAGTTCGGGAACCAGATTGCCGCCCTGGGCGAACGATCCGCCCGCCCTGCCTTCGCAAGAGCGATCAACCGCACCACCGACATGGTGCGCACCCGCGTTATCCGCGCTCTCGTCAGGCAGACAAGCATCCCGCGCAAGTATCTCGTCCGTGAGGTGAAAACCCGGAAGATGTCGACGAAAGCTTCCTCCGAAGAAGCCTTCGAAGGCATCGTCTTCGCAAAGGGCAATCCGATCCCGCTTGCAGCTTTCAAACCCGCGCAATTCTCGTGGGGCGTGCGCGCGAAAGTCTGGGGGCGCTTCCAGCGCTTCCCCGGAGCGTTCATCTATGCCGGCACATGGAAGAGCGGCCAGCCCGTATCGCGCGGAAACGTCTTCGTCCGGACGACGAAGGAGAGCCTGCCTATCGAGATGATGTTCGGCCCATCCATCCCCGAAGAGATGGTCAAGGGCGAAAGCCTCAAAGCCTACGAGGAGACCGTGCTCACCGTTCTCCCAGCCCGTATCCGGCACGAGATCGGGCGCCTCCTCCCGCAATAGCCGCGCTCCCTACGGGGCGCGCGAGGGGTTGTTGCCGTCTTGCAACACCCCCCCCTTTAGGGACCGTACCCCGCGCGGATCAACTGCGGGCACCGCCGCC
>Ga0210043_1000907_pt1 | contig 28911 bp, 38 predicted proteins | sample CryGeymet201501t_FD_183990 | JGI IMG/M metagenome (GOLD analysis project Ga0210043, IMG submission 183990) | Groundwater microbial communities from Crystal Geyser aquifers in Utah, USA - Crystal Geyser metaG 2015-01t (SPAdes) (version 2) | ecosystem: Environmental > Aquatic > Deep subsurface >... | reverse complement strand
AGAGGTGTTTTTTTCTCCTCTGGAACAGGAGATATTAGCCTCTTGCTTGAGAATATATTATCCAGCAAGTTACCTGTCTTTTTAACCAGACCCTTAGCTACCTCCTTTGCTTTCCCCATTGCTATCCCTTTTCCAAGCTGAATAGCTTGACCAATAACAGGGGCTTTTTCTACTTTAGTAATAGAGGTTTGAGGAGTTGGCTGATAACCCGCAAACAAATTCACTACTCCACTCTTATTTGCTTTTGGTGCAGTTGTTGGTGCAAGTTGTCCCTGATCGGTGAATAAGTTTCTTATAGCCATACATATTTACACTACAATTTTTCTCCATTAGCAATTCTTATCTGTTTTGCTGTCCAATTCTCGGTAATATAATCAAACGCTTCAGGGAATTCTGCTAATAGTCTTCTATATAAATCCTCTGGTGAAATAGCATTTTGTGATTGCTTGCTTGAGAGATAGCTGTGTATGCTTGCTTCAACGGACGCCTTCTGTTCATTGGCTGTAAGGTCTTTTGGCTCTTTTGGAGCCTTGGGTTTGCTCGCGGAAAGTATTTGTTTATTGATAATCTCCCCTGTCTCTTGGTTTATGACTACAGCGCTGACATTTGTCCCATCGTCTACTTGAATGACTTGTGTATTTGGTTTCTCTACTTCTGGTTTATTTTTTTGTCTGCTTATACCGATAGCGCTTTGTATCATCGAGCTGGATATACCCGTTGCCCGCGTAAGATTTGCTATATCTTCACCGCTTGCGTTATCTAATGATCCTGCGCTAAGTAAGGTGTTAAACTGATCCCATGCCAGTTTTGCCTGGTCGCTTTGAATGTCAAATTTATTCAGTTGTAAATTAAGTTGTGTTTCAATATCCGCTTTCACCATAGCGATATTGTTTTGAACAAGAGCTTTATCCGCGTTAAACTTTTGGTCTAATTTCGCAATCCTTCCTGTCATTGTCGCTTCGGATAAATAAGGATTATCTTTAATTTTGGCAACTTGTTCGTTGTAGGCGTTTGTTTTAGCAGATAAACCTGCTTCAATATCCCTTATACCTGATGATGCATATGCCTGTTCATAGAATTGAGGAGGATCAAATGTAGGCTGGTTAAGTCCTGTTACCCCTGCTGTAGCGCCCCCTGGCACTGTAGGGGTAGCTTGTGGCTGTTGTGCGGGCTGTGGCGCTGGTTGAGCTGGCTGTGGAGCTGATTGTGGTGCTTGAGTTGCTACTTGCTGACGCTGTTGCTGGATGTACGCTACATTGGCAGGATTAGTTTGGGCGATTACTTCGTTGGAGACCTGTCGCCCTGCTCCCTGTTGGTTAGATTGAGTGTTTATCTGTCCGGGTTGGCTGAGTGTTCCATTCCATGCCTGTTGCCCGTCAAACCACCCGCCTTGAGTAGCTTGAACAACTTTACCGGAATTTAGCTTAATTTGTCCGTTTGGTAATATAATAGCCATAATTAAATTTGATTAAATCTTGCGTACTCTCCAAAATATCTCTTTGCTAATTCATTATATGCTGATGCTGCTTCTTTTTTAGTTTCAAACATTCCCTTAAATATTCTTTTCCCCTTAAAAACAAGAGATGCAGCCCAAGGTTTTGTTATATTAAATGGTGTATTTTTATTCATTTTTTGTACTCCTTTATATCCGCTTGTATTTTGTGGCATTAACCTTGAATTAGCCATGTTTTGAGAGTAATCAGCTATTCTTAAATTATTTTTTCGATTATCGTACTCAATATGATTTTTATGGTCTATAAATTTTCCTTCAATGTCAATTCCATGGTGTAATAATATTTCTCTGTGCATTTTTCTCATTCCTCTTGGTCTATCTTGATACTCGCTTTTTTGTTCATGCCGAACAGCATAGCCGTTATTGTCTGCACACCATTCCCAGCGAATTAACCACTCAAAGTCCTCATTATCCACTAGAGCAAATTGTCCTTTTGTTAGTTCTATTTTTTTCATAAATTATCCTACCTTTGTACTAAATTTACCTCTTAAATCTTCTGTTGTTCCGTGTCCATAAAAGTCGCCTACATTAAAGAACGGCATATTTTTCTCATACTTTGCCATTTCCTTTGTGATCTTATTCCAAGCAACTACCAATATCTGTTTTGCCTCCGCACTCTTAAACTGTGCCGATTTCTCATTATCACCTTTAGATTTAAGTATAGCAACCGCCTCAAGTTCTATCGCTTCATTGTTTTCTGGCGTGGAATAAGAAAACACTGTTGTATCGCTGTCATCGCTTAAAGCAACGACATTCTTAAATCCCCAGACAGTAATTGTTGAAGTTGCAACTGTAGGAACAGGCCAGATAAAGTACCTTCTCCACTGGTTAGACCATCTTTTATCAGTTGAGTCGGGATAATCTTCTTTCCAGTTGAGGTAATCATCAAAACTCAAAGGACTTCCGTCAGGATCTTCTCCGTATCTTTCCTCATCATCCCCAGTTGGCGTAACTGTCAATTTCCAGATAGAATTTGATCTCCAGGTTTGAGGATAGTCGTAATATTCTTGATTTACCTGCGTAACTGTTTTCTTGGCATCCTGAAGCTCGGGCCAGGGGAACAGACCCCCCGCTTTTCTATACGCCCTATTTATTGCTCTCTTTATGGTTGCCTGCGGATAGAGCGTACTGTTGTCATCAACAGAGAGATCATCTTGTACGGCTACCACTATATCGCTAAGTAATTCCATATACTCTAAGATTAGAGGATAGATTTATTTTATGGCAAGAGAGGAGTTACTTTTTAATTAACGCTTTGGTATTTATATCTACCTTGTAGTTCTGAGGTTTATCTTGTTTCTTCTCAAAAGCAACGAATATCTCTTTCTGCGGGTGGTCTGGAGTATATTCAACAAAGCCCGCGGTTCTTTGTGTCTGTTTCCACTGTATTACGATTCTATCGTTTTCCTCTTTAGAACCAATCCACATACCAAGTTGAATCTTTGAATGAATGCGCCCATCTATTGTTCCTATAATAGCACCTGTTTTTTTGTTATAGAAGATTATCATAGTCCTGTATCATTTTTGAATATTTTGTACGAAAAGTCAAATGTAGCTGTACCACTAGCTGATTGTCCTCTGGATTCAACCACTAAATATAGGTTAGTATCATCTGCATAGGCCTGAGCATTAAGCCAATACCCTGCATCTGCAAATTGCCATGGACACATACTAAATTTATCTGTCAAAGACTCGGAGAATACCGCAAATACTGGAATATACCCAAGATTGTGAGCTACTGTCTGTGTAGCTCTATTTTGATACCAAGTGCCTAATATATCAATTACCCGATTATAATAGTTTGAATAATCCATATTTACTGTAGCATCTCCACTAACGTAATACTTTAATGTGTTGTAATCAGAGATAAAGGTAAGGTTGTTAGGATCTGTTTCTGTAAGTGCGTTATATCCAGTTTTGACAACAATTACTTTTTCACTCATGTTCCAGGTGCTTCAAATATATAATACTTAATATCTGCTGAGTAATTACTACCATTACGAGAGTAATGTACGCTCATAGTTACAGCATCTACATATATTACTCCTTCTCCGCCTGATATTTCAGTCCATAACGCAACACCAAAATTACTAGCATTTATCTGTGCTGGAGTAAAGGTTAAACCCCACATATCTGTTGACCCACCATGAGTTATCTCACCATCTGTATCTAACGGAAAGTTACCAGACTTTATATCGCCTGTTACCGATCCAGCTTTAATAAGTTGTGCATAACTAATTCCAGATAGAGAAGATGGTCGTGTATAATGCCCTTCTTTGACAACCTCGATCCCCTTAATAGTTGCATCTGTAGGAATCATAAAATGATTTGTGTCTGGATAGCCAAAAGCAGTAAACCATAAATAATGAGAATCTGCTGCACCTGTAAAAGTTGCTGTAGCATAAGAATTATTACTTGTAATAGCATCACCTGTCTGCGCCCATGTGATAGTTCCTCGACCACTATTATCTGTAGCTGATGAAGCCATCCAGAACCCAGTATCACTGTCTATTGCTCCTAGTAATCCTGTCTTAAAAAAGACACAATCTAAATTTGTATCATCAATTTCTGAATACCAACGTCTCACTCCGTTAATAGTAAAAGTATAGTCTGTCTCAAATGGTAAGGCAACTTTACCATCAGGGAACTTAGCAAATACAAGAAAGGTCGGTATACTGTCTTGATTATGAGCTATACTGATTGTAGTATCATTAAGAGGGACAGACTGGTTTAATAATAACCCTTCTGCTAGTATCTTAAACGTGTTAAGAGAACTATCAAAGATAAAGTTGTTTACATCTGTTTCAGATATTGCATCATAACCAGACTTTGTAACCTTAATAACTTGTGTCATGCTCTTGCTTGATCGTAAAATATATAATACCTATAATTTTGATAAGAATCACTACCATTGTTATTTATATATAATTTTGTAGGGTCAGCATAAACACGCCATCCTCCATATATATTATACGAGAAAGAGAGTTGATAAATACCAGTAATTCTCTCGCAATAAGCTAAGTAGAACGGGATATATCCTAAATTGTGAGTTATCTCGGTGGTTGCTCCAAAGCTAGTAGTTCCTGCTCCTCTTGCAAATTCCTTTATTAAAACCCAATCTTCATCTGAATAAAGTGCATAATGGTCGGGATTTGTGTCTGTAAGGGCATCATATCCTGGAAGAGCAACTCTGATAACATTTGGCATATTAAGAAGGATCTCCTATCACAATAGCAGGAATACCATCATTATAATAAACAGTTCTTCCATTTCCACTAGAGGCTTTTTCAGTTACGATTGTATCTGAAACTATGGTACTCCCTGCCCTCACTTCTCCTGCAAATACCGCATCCCCCGTATCTCCATCAATAGCAAAAGTAGTAAGTCCTGCTATATTTCTGGCTGTTAGTCCATTAGGAGTAATTCGTAAATCACCACTAATGCCGGATTTGAAGGTTCCAACCTTAAAGCCACCTGTATCTTGAAGTTCAAACTCTTGTAAAACTTTCTTTGATCTCGTGTTTAAAGCTGTACTCAAAAGCTCAACTGCTATTCTTTGTTGTTTGAAAGGTTTCTCTTTGGTAGTAGTCGGGCTAAAAGTACCCGCAGGATTTGGCTGGTTTGCTAAGACAGCAGGTTCAGGTTCTCCTGGGAAGGGTTGCTCAACTATAACTTCTGGTGAGTACACGCGTTCTTTGACCATATTTATTCAAACCTCAATCTTATTCTTAAAACTGTCGGCGTTGTGTTGGCGCTGGGAATTAGTACCAATTTGAACTCCACCACATCCCCTTCATTTCCAATTAAGAATACCGCCTTTTTGGCTCCCGTTGAGGAAAAACTACCTGCTCCGCTGGCGGTATTTGCTTTTGTCCAAGCAGAATTGTGATCTAATTTATAATGGAACTCCACCGAACACCCAGTTGGTAGTGCTTCGGTAAGTACCTCTGCGTGTTTCCAAGTCGTAATCTGCTCTGGATTTTTAACAGGTGCTCTAAACTCAAGTGAGTGATATTCTCCTTGTGCTTTTGTAGTCGAGTCAACTGCTCGAACGCCGAAGTCATCCCCATCTCGATATGAGGCTATAATAATTCCTTCTACACTGGCAACTGCCCCGATTTCATCTACGTCTAGGGCATATTCTAAATTCAACACAAACGGAGCATCTTTGTGTCTGCGACCGTAAGTGTAAATTCCAGCATAAGTTGCATCATCTGTAGTATCAAACACTCCCCATAAAGACATATTGCCAAGCGACTGACGGTCGATCCAGCTGTCCGCGGGGTACACCCAGTCAAACATCTCAATCTGGTCTACCTCATTTGCCACTCCACCAGGGTTTACCCTTCCGCCCCCTGGAAACCTTTTTGTTGGCATGGTATCTGAAAAATTAGCAAAATACAGCTCCCCGTCATCACCTATTTGAACAAGAGGCACTTCGCAATCAATTGCTCCATTTACTCCTTTATTCGGATAGCCTGCGGGGTAAGTACCAAATACCGCCCTACCATTGCGCTCCACAATAGTTTTTATGTATCTTCCAGGGATTACATCCAGCGCCTCGTTGGTCCATGAGTCATCATATCCTACAAGAGCCACCTTTGAGCCATTGGCGATATAGTTAGCCCCACCGACTTGTTTCATGGTGTGCCAGTTAGCACCTGTTAAGTTATCTGCTATTTCGGTTACATCATTCCAAACTCCTGACCCTGGAAGAGGCTTTTGTTTTATTGATGTAGCAGTAGCCCATTGAAGGTAAGTTGCTCCATCACTTGAGGGTTTTTCTACTGCACCTTTAATTGACCCGTCCGCATCTTTGTACACATTCCTGGTAAACCCGTCTGTGTATCTTCTATAAATGTTCCCTGCATTACCAAATCCATACACATTTCCATCGCTAGCCTTGACCCAGGCAATAACTAAATCAACATATACATTATTTAATCCTGCGGAGGGAGAAAGAGATGCACTGACTGATGAAGATGGAGAGGCGGATTGAGACGGACTTAAACTTTTAGAAGCACTTCTCGAAGCTGAAGAAGATGGAGACTTGGAAGCCGAATTTGATTTACTAGGACTTACTGATGAACTGGCACTCCCGCTAGGAGACTGCGAGGCGCTTTGTGAAAGAGAAGCCGATGAAGAATGGCTAATATCAAAAAGCCCTTCTTCTTTAAGGGCGCTTTGACAACTTAACGTATCTACAGATTTCCTGATGTCTAAGTTTTTAAGAAACTTTGCAGAACCTAAAATCCCTTTTTCACTAAATGAAGAAATGCCCCCAGACCAATTTTTTACTTCAAATATACTCGACATACCTTTAGATTAAACTACGTTTTTATTTTTAGTCTAGTCTGAAGAAGGAAGCTCATCGTACTCTTTGTATTTGTCTGTATATGTATTCCCTACCACTTCTGTGTATTTTGCAGTGTAAGTAGCTGGTGATGGAGATGCCGAAGCCGAGGCACTAGGCGATAAAGAGGCACTGGGACTTAAAGATGGGCTGGCCGAAGCTGACCCACTGGCGGAAGCTGAGGCGGAGGCGCTAGCCGATGGACTCAAGCTGGCCGAACCGCTAGAGCTAGGAGATTGTGATTTACTTTCTGAAGCACTACCGCTGGCCGAAGCAGACTTCGACTCCGATGCGCTTGCAGATTTAGATTCACTAGCAGATTCCGAAGCAGAACCACTAGCAGAACCTGATGCTGATGCGCTAGCTGAACTCGATGCCGATGGGCTCAAACTCTTGGATTCTGAGGCAGATGGGCTTTGAGATTTAGATTCCGAGGCACTACCACTAGCAGAACCGCTTGCGCTTTCCGAAGCAGACGCAGATTTACTTTCGCTTGCTGATGGGCTTAAGGATGCAGATGGACTTTGAGAAGACGATTCACTGGCCACCGAAGGAGAAGCACTGGCACTTTCCGAAGCGGAAGCGCTAGCCGAGGCGCTACTTGATGGGCTTTGAGAAGCAGATGGTGATTGAGAAGCGCTTTCGGAAGCCGAAGGACTCTGACTTGCACTTTCTGAAGCAGAGGCGCTGGCAGAACCTGATGCTGAACCACTGGCACTAGGTGATTGTGAGGCGCTAGCAGATTTAGACTCTGAGGCGCTGGCACTAGCTGAACCTGATGCCGAAGCAGATGCACTGGCAGAGGCAGAAGGTGAGAGTGAGGCACTACCAGATGCTGAAGCTGAAGCTGAAGCACTGGCAGAAGCCCCAGGTGTCCAAGTTAAATTTACTTTCGCGTTATTTGCAGTTCCTCGTAGTTGGCTTAGTAATCCTCCACCCGCAGTAATAGCATTAGCAGTATTATTCAAATCATGTAAATCCTGTAAACCATATTTTGTATAACCTGTTCCCGTAATATCGGAGACATCTGAAAGAGCTAAATCATTAAAAGTAGCACTATTTGCAACTGCACTTGTATAATCCAAATGACCAGAAGTTGCCTTGTCGGTATGGTTTACATTATCAAATTCATCATTTGCTAATGATGTATTTGAGGCTTGAGTGGTTGTAACAACTGTACAACCAGAATTTGCATCGTTAGCTTGATCCCACTTATTCGAGGCTGTTATCTTAAAAGTTCCTGAAACAGCAGTTGGATCAGCTCCCACCGCGCTAAAATCAATAGGAGTAAAACACCTAGACAGAATATAATTACTCGCATATGAACCGAAGCCTACATCACCAGATGCACTTGCTGTTCCTGAAAAAGCCCTTGTGGTTGCAAAAGACGTAGAGCCGTTATATTGCAGATTTCCTTTACCAGTAGCATCAGCAGAAAAATCCTGATTGCTAAATAGAATTTGAGGTAATCTTTTATGTCTCTCATATCCAGCAAAATGTAAAAATGCTTTATATGGATCTTCTTTAACTATCCTATTAAAACCATTCTCTTGAGCTATGTTGAAGTAATCCAACATTAACTCAACTCGTGCTGCTATTCTGGTATCAGCCCAGAAATCAGCAGTTAAAATTGGCTTACCATTCTTAAAGTCTGCTAGATGAATAATAGCGTTAGGAGTAACAGATACTATCGGTAAATCTTGTAATGCTTTATCTACATAAAGATAATGTTTGCCCGCCTCGGTATTAGCAAAACTCTTAATTAAGTTCTGGTTGCGGATAAAAAGGGCTTTTGTTTCAATCTCCTTGTCTGTAAACTGAGAAAGATCAATCCCTCTGTAATAGTTTTTAACTAAAAATATGTCCTTTAAAGTCATACCCCAAGATTAGAGTATGGTTTTATTTTTAGGCAAACCTATTGAAGCGTTTTTACGAGGTCTGAACCTAGTCCCCAATGAGGTATAGAATTTCCATCTATCCAGTTTATAAGCAATTGTTGATTTCTATATTGACTCTTTTTCCATCGCATGCCAGTACTATTTTGTTCAAAACGTATATCAACGTTAGGTTTATCAGACTTCCAAGTGTCATACTTAAATTTATTCTTCCATTGTACTCTACCGTGAGTGAAAGGTTCATGCCCCATTTGCCGAATAAATCTATTAAATTCTGTTAGATCTTCACCCTTTACTAATTCTTTGTATTTTTCTTCAATTAACTTAAATCGTTCTCCATAATGAATTAGAGCAGTCTCACGCCATACACAAAGTCCTGATAGTTGATTAACATCATAATGTAAGGCATGTCCGTCTTGCCTTAAATACCAAACGTTTTTATTATAGTAAAAGGTTTCTTTATCTTCTGGCATAAAATCAAAATGACTTGGAGAATAATACACGTCATGTTCACAAAAAAATATGTAATCGCTACTGCTATTTTCTAAAGCACCTAAAATCTGTTTGTACATTGCATAAAAACCTTTTTTAAGTGAAGGAAAGCGTATATTCTTTACTCCAAAGTCCATTCTTTTAAGAGAGGCACTAACAATATCTATCTTCTTCTCCTGACTTATTTTAAATAGATTATCACGAACTGGTTTGGCTATCTTTTCATCTAAATCCGAAGAAGTATAGTAGATTATTCCTTTATCATTAGTTGTCCAATCTGGAGGATTAAATTTATCCAATATCCATTGAAACTTACGAGTAGCAAGGGGCCATTTATCTCGTTGGAACAACTTTCTTGATAACTCCCTATTCTCATTCACTTTTGATTGAGGGTTGGGATACGGAAAACCAAAATCTCCGCCACGGGTACGAAAACAATGTGCATACCAAGTGTTTAGGTTTGATATGACTCTACCTCCAGAAAGCCACGTCTTACAAGCTACCTCAACACCATTTTGTCCCCAACTATTAAACTCCTCGCTAGTCAAATCAAGCTCTAAATATTTCTCTCTTGTCGCCATATAACATGATCCCTGAATACTCATTGTTTCACGATAATTAGTGTCATAGCTCCCATCTAGCTTTAATGCGCCCTTAATATTTTCAGGTCTTTTAGCAAGCTCTGAAAAGTACTGGAAGTGGAGCGTTTTATCAAACCTGAAAGTGAAAGTCCTGGGGCTGGGCTTAGGAAACCAGACTATATCCTTGATAGTCGGCAGGCCACATGTTTCACACGCCCCTGAGGGGCTCTGGTAGCGTCTATGACCTGAAGAACACACCCAATCAAACACATGAAGGTTACGCATTAAGGGTATAAGAGTGGTGTTCTCTCCCAACTCTTCCATTGCTTTAATCATCTTTAAGTCAAAATCCTGATCTACTGCGCAATGTGCATCCAGTTTCATAACATATTTAGCATTTGATAATTTCACTCCTTGGTTAATAGCACTACGTTGCCCTACGGATACAGGATTATAAATAATAGTTACTCTAGGATCGGGTTTAAGCGGAGGATCGGGCAAATACCCATCAAGAACGGCAATAATTTCGGTAACTTCAGAAGATGTATGCTCTAGCAAATCTTGTATTGTTCGCCCTAACCATTCTTCGTTTCGTGCAGATATGCAGATTGTCAACTTATATTTCATTTCTTATCCTCTTATTATTTTTTATAATATCTTCAATAAACTCTGCTTTATACCCAGCTTTTTCAGAAGCCTTGGCAATCGCATTTAAATCCTTGGGTAAACATTTACCTGACCATCCTCTTTTATCTTTATAAACAGCAGTAAACATTTTGCCTTGCCGTTCATCCAACACAAATCCCTCTCTTACTTGAGAATAGTTAACTCCAAAGACTTTCGCTATGTTGTAAAATTCATTGCATAAGGTTACTTTAGTTGCGATTGCACAATTCTCCATATATTTTATTAGTTCACTTGTTGTTTCGTCTACTTGGTAATAAGTTTTAGTTGCCCCCAAGACTGGATAAAAAATCTGCAATATGTCTTCTCTGTCTTGTGGATCTCCGCCTATTATCATAAAAGAATGATGTTGAGGTTCTGTTGGGTGAGGGAATTGCCAGAATGGGATATAATAACCACCTTCGCCAACGTACTCGGGGCTATGACAAATCCGCTTTCCAGTAATTTGTTTTAGTACGCTTGTTGTTCCAGGTGGTATTGTACTCTTAATGAGAATTAAAGGCGTCTCAAGCCATCCTATGGCCTTAGTGACTATACTAATATCACACCTTCCATCCTCAAGCATTGGCGTAGGAAGGCAAATGATAGCTAATCCGCATTTATTAACTTCTTCTTTGGTCCCGACACTTCTACTGTAAAGGTATGCATCAGGGAAAAGATTTGCATAAGCCTTGCCAACGTAGCCAGCCCCTACAATAGCAATTTTAGATTGCATGATATTTCCTTTCTGCTTGTTCACGAGCTAAGATTGCAGTTTGTAATTCTTTATATTGACCTAACCAAATTGTTTTATCAAAATATGAAATCACAGCTGTCCATCTTTTTTTAATTTTATTCCATCTAACACCTGATATTCCTGAGGTATTTGTTACAAAGATCTTATGATTAGCTTGATTTTGTTGTTTAGTAACAGTTCTTAAATTTATTCTTCGATTATCTAAAGGGTTTCTATTAATATGATCTGTAAATAATCCTTTTGGGGTTTTATTAATTAATATGTGCATTTGAATTAATCCACTTTTAGGTTTTCTGACCGCATATCCTCTATTATCAAAATACCATTTCCATTGATTCAAAAACTCAAAATCCTCATCATCAACAATTGCGAACTTACCTTGTGTTAATTTAATTACTTTCATCCGAAATACCTCCTCATATCTTGCCAATTTGTAAATCTTAATGCTCTATCATCTATATATACATGAGCAGGCTTTTTGATATTAGTTACTTCAACATCCGGGAAGTTATGAGCTTTTAACCAAGTTTTTACTTCTTCAAATTCAGGATTTGAAGTCATTATCCAAACTGTATGTCCTACCTTGATAAGATGATTAACTGCTTCTAAAGCAAGCTCTACTGGTTTTCTTTTTTCCCATTCAAATTTATCTGTAGGTATGCCCGTAGACTCACATATAACTCCATCAAAATCTAAACAAATTTTCATCCTATTGTCCTCCTTAGCCCTTCCTCTAAATCTGTCTTTGGTTTCCATCCCAACAACTTCTCAGCTTTACTTATATCTGCCAATGTCTGGGATGGCTCATACTGCTTTTCTATCTCATCAGCTTCAATTCTTTTTCCCATCAATTTCCTTACAAGTTCTAACATTTCATTGATTGAGTAGTTTTTACCAAACCCGCAATTAAAAACCTCTCCATGTACCTTTGAAGTTGCCATTAAGATAATTTGCTCTACAATATCATCTATGTAAACAAAGTCTCGCCTTTGCTCTCCATCACCAAACTTTATAAAAGGAATATCACTTTTAAGTGCATTGATATATGTCGCAACAGCACTCGTATATATCCCCGCTGTTGGCATCCTTGTTCCATAAGCGTTAAATGGTCTAATAGCATTCCACTCGAGACCATAAAGTTCCTCAAAAAGTTTACAGTACCGCTCTCCTATTAGCTTTGAAAGAGCATAGGGGTTCATTGGATTAGATTTTACATCTTCTGATGTCGGATACTTCCGTTGCTCCCCATATATTGAGGATGTTGACATAAAGATAAATCTTTTTACACTGGAACCTCTTGCGTAATCTAGTAATTTAATCGTACCCCCCACATTTACTTCATTAGTTTCGAAAGGATGTTGAATACTCCATTGTGGCCTCGTGAGCGCAGCTAAATGGACTACAATATCAACGTCTTTAAGCAAGTAAGCTATATTGCCTAAGATATTCTCCTGGTAAATATGGAGTCTGGTATTTTTAGAGTTTGTTAAATTTTGCCATTTAATACTTCTGTCAATACCAATAACTTCATGACCGTCTTTTAAGAGCCTGTCGCAAAGATGTGAGCCTAGGAAGCCACTAAAACCAGTTAAACAATACTTCATAGTGCTTTTATCACCTCGTGTGCAAATTGTAAATGTTTATCTTCTAGCTTTCCATAGTCTTTATCGTCCTTTTCAAAAGTTTCAAATTGGTACGTGCGCATAACAATAGCCTCTGCCATATCAAGAGCCTTCCGAATGTTTTTTGATGTTCCACTGCATGAGATAGTAATTAACAAATCTTCCTCTGTAGCAAACACTAACAACTGTTTGCTAAATATCTGATCATATCCATAATCATTTGCAATCATGGTTATTACTGATGTATTAGAGCTTAAAGCTATAGCACTGTAGCCCTTCTTAATAAGATCAGTTGCAAAATGTTCAGCAGTAGCAGCGCTCCCCCCATTACCCGCAATCCAACAAAATCTTGCCTGTCCTATTAGTTCTATTAATTCTTTCATATGTTTCATGGTTTACCCATGTTGAATACAATTTTACTTCCACTCTCACTAAATCGAAACGGCAATTCTTTATAATCCTTTAATGCTTCCCTAATCTTTGCCCGCTTGTTAGCGGGGAACATAACCAGTAAAAAACCTCCACCACCAGCACCTACAACTTTACCCCCTATAGCTCCTGCTTTTTTAGCCTTGCTATACATCGAATCTATTTTAGAATTACTTACCTTGCCGTTTAACTGCTTTTTTACTTCCCAATAAGCATTAAGCAATTCTCCAAACTCCCTTAAGTTGCCTCTAAGGAGAGCGAATGCTCCGTCACTAGCAAACTGTTTGTTCTGATCTAAAAGCGACTTATTATCCTTGACATTAAATGCAGAAAGCACATCGTCAGACTTGCGAGTTATACCAGTATAAAACAAACCTAAACTATTATTAAAATCTTCTTTAGCTGATTCTTCCATAACTATTTTGTTCCCTGTAACCATTCCTAACTGGTCGAATTCATAAACCCTTAGCCCTCCCATTGCTACAGCATATTGATCTTGTATTCCAATTGGTTTTTTCAATATGTCCAATTCAATTTTAATCGCCTCTCGAGCTAAAACATCAGAGCCTACAATAGCCCCAAGATAAGCATGAAGCGCGTTTAGCAGTCCCACTGTTACACTGCTACTAGATCCAAGCCCTGATCCTTGCGTTGGAATATCTGATAAGAAAGTAATCTCAATACCACCTGTTATTCCTACCAGTCTAAGCGATTCTCTAACTAAATCATGTTTTATGTCGTCCACTTTCTCGACGATTTCTTTGATTGAGTAATTAATATAGATGAGATTATCGAAGCGTTTTTTCACGATACAATAGATGTACTTGTCTATGGTGGTAGATAAGCACAATCCTCCGTAGTTGAAGAAATAATCTCTAAAGTCGGTATTTCCGCCAAGAAGCGATAGCCTTAAACTTGTCTGGGTGATGATCAACTTACTATCCTCCTTCTTATATCTGATGTGTGTATATCTATCGAATTTATGTATTTAATTGGAATAGCTTCCTTAAAAGTGATGGGCTTTAGATTGTCTACATAATCCGAACCTAAAAATCTTACGTCAATTTTTAAATATTTGAACATTACTGATAAATCTTCTTCTTTTTCATAAGCAACGATTTGATCTACATACTTACAGGCGTTAAGTTTTATCTGGCGTTCTAAAAGACTTTCTACTGGCTTATTCTTACTCTCTCTTTCGATGTGCGGGTCAACATCAAGCCCCACTATTAAATAATCGCAATGTTTCTTACATTGTTTTAATAAATGTATATGCCCAGCGTGCAATAGATCAAAACTTCCCACAATTATTCCTGTTTTCATATTTTCTTTTGTAAAGTTGCAATTATTTCGTTATATCTACTCTCTCCACCCCTATCTATATATTTAATCTGAAAGCCATAATCTTTCAAGTCAAACTTAATTACATTATTTGTGAGCGTACCATCTTCTTTAGCGTTCCAATAATGTCTATATCCTGTTGAAAGTTGATCTAAAGCACAATTGATATAAACCCAACCATCAACCTTACATACACGGATCAACTCCTTGACTGCTGACTCAGCGTTTTTAGTATGGTCTAGTGCGTTATAACAATGCACAATATCAAAAAAATTATCTTCATATGTCAGTTGCTCCATGTTCTGATATTCAACATCTATTACGGGGGTTATTTGGCGTTTCTCCCAATAAGGCTTAAAATCTTGTCTATCAGAGTGATGAATATCAACTTTAACTCCGGGTAAGTATGATCCGATAATGGAGAATGGGCCTGAACCTATATCGGCTATTTTAACCTCTTTTTTATCACCAATAAGAGCTACTAGGTGTTCCGCTAGTGGCAAAGGTCTATTAAATTTTATGTATGCTTTCATTTTTTGACAAGAAACCAACTTCTATATCGATCTCTTATCTCACCCTTTTTTATTTCCATGGAGCCCACCACAAAAAGAGGTTGCAGTCTATAACTCCAAACATATGCCTCTAAAACCCTTTTGACGTGGATTAGCTTCCTAGATGGATAGCGGGCGTAGTCATGTCCCGACACAATCCCTCCAGGCCTGACTTTCTTCTGCCAGTGGTGCAAATCATTTGCCACGCTAATAAAATCATGACCTGCATCTATATAAACGAAATCTAACGAGTTATCCTCAAAATCCTTGACAGCTTCCATAGAGAGCTTTTTGACAATCGTGTAATTCTTATATGGTGACATTCGACCCAATGTCTCCTTGTAACACTTGTCAAAATAAGCCTGCTCCTCATCTCCCACAAACACTCCCGGCTCGTGGGCATCAAGCATCCAAGCGTCAACGCCGTAAAGCTTCAAGTTAGGATTTGCCTTGCATAAGACCTCTGAATACTTGCCCTTGAATACTCCTATTTCTGCTCCCATATTGAAGTTAAGCTCGGTAAATAGCTCGGCCATGTTATCCCTGCCCATATTAGGAATATCGATGATGTACCGACCATCAAGGTTAATGTTATATTTTTTAACTATAAAATCAAATGTATTCATAATCCAAAACCAAAAAACTTTATTAAAATAGCTATTGCTATTGTAGCAACAATACTACCAAAAATATTTACTTTAGTAAATTCACTTACTCCCATAAATTCTCCAACTCTACAAAATTTGAGAGAACGCAAGCGTGCCTTCGTTCCTTATCCCAAACCTTTTTGTACTTGAATAATGGATAAATCTCATCGTACTGATACTCTCCTCTGCCGTGTCTATCATCGTTAGAATCGTGAATAACAATATACTTAGCAAAAGGAGCTAATCGCTTAATATCAGTCTTTCTTCTAATTGAGGGTGAGTGATCTATCAAGGCGACATCCCAAGGTTTTTCTATCAAAGCATCATCATAGTTTTCTACAAACTGAAAATCATGATACTGCCCTCTGTAGAAATGGTTATAAAAGTCAGAATCTGCAAACCGTCTTATCCAACCCTTATCGTTATCAATAGAAACCAACTGCCGCTTACCTAAAAGACATTGGTAATGTAAATAGGGAGTGCTGAAATATCCGACTCCAAGCTCCAAGACATCACCATTTGTTCTCTCCATACATTTAATAAGCGGAGCAAGGTGTGTACCATAATTCCCCGAAATTAACTTACTCATTTTTCTCCTTCCATTTATGCAATACTTCACGCCAATCAGGGTTCCAACCTGGCATCGGCATAAATTTATCAATGAACCACTCGAAATTATGTAGATAATGCCCCTTGTCGCCCACAAAGTGTTCGGCTGTTAATCTATATGTTTTCTCGGTTGCTGCTCTATCTTCTGGATAGCCTCTTTGACTAGAATTTTGGTGCAAATGTGCGTACCAGCACTTCTTATTAACCATAACCTTGCCCCCCATAAGCCAATTCCTTAACCCTAACCACAAAGGCTCTTGTCCGTGTCCGTAGGGATCTTGTAGAGGGAAACCTCCTAGCTCAAAGAACCTGTCCTTGAGCATAAACCAACCACTTCCATGTATCTGTGGAGTTTCGTCTAAATGCGGATGACTAAGCAACCTTTCTTGAGTTCTTTGGGACCAGTGCCCCGCCGCTTTGAATCTGAAACCTCTGGGATCTGTAAATGGACATGAGAGGTAAAAATAATCGTAAAACTCCTCTTGTCCATCTCTCATCTGGATACTCCAATCGTCTTTGATTATTTTGAAGCGGGGCATTACAATCCAATCATCCTGCATATCAGCCTTTAGCACTTCATCAAAGCCTTTGCTAAATCTACAATGCGCATCAGTTTTATAGATATACTTGCCAGTAGCCATAGCAGCCAAAGCATTTATGTTTGTTTTTATGCCTACATTGCTACTGAACTCAATATATTTGACTGCAGGGCCTACAGCAAACTCATACTTACTACGAAATTCACCGTTTAGACCAACAATCACTTCATATTCACCAGTTGCATTTTCGTCAATACTCACAAGAGTACGCTCTAGATTCTCAGGCTTTTCTCCACAAGCTGGAATGATTATACTTGTAATTTCGCTCATTTTATAAAATTAACTACTTTTTCAATATGGTAATTAGTAATAGCACTACTAACATAAATTTAATAACTTCACTATCATTCATGTTAGTTTTTTATCCACCCCATATCTATTATTTCTTGTTTCCATTCTTTACTCCATCCTGGCATATCTGGGAATTTTTCGTTTACGAACCACTCAAATTTATGAATCATATTAGGCTCTTCATTGTTTAACCAATGCGAAGCACTCCAGCTAGAAGCCTCTATAGTGCCTCCAGGAAACTTGTAAAACCTACCATACCTAGAACCCTTATGTAAATGGGCATACCAAGTCTTTTTATTTACCTGTAAAGCTCCACCACCTAACCACGTCTTAAATCCAATCTCCTGACTTTCCTGAGCGAATTGACCATATCCTTCTTCGTGTAATCCATGTAGGAAGTTATCAAAATGATTTTTGGTCATAAAGTAACAGGAACCTTGCATTGAAGGGGTATCGTCTATCCAAGGCCACTCCCCAGCTTCTCTTTCAAGTCGTCTTTCCCTCCACGGTACGCCGTGCATACCATCATCGTGGTCTTTCCCCTTTCTTGGGAAGTCAATATACATGTAGTCAATGGGATATTTATTATCTGTCCGTTCTTCTATAGCCCATTTTTCAGCATCCAAGGCATAGCGTCTTGGTATTTGTATCCAATTATCCTCTTCATGGCTATCTATAAGTATCTCATCAAAACCCTCTCCAAACATTACATGGTCATCGCATTTCATTATAAATTCACCCTTAGACAAAGCTACAGCCTTATTTATCCCAGCCCGCATACCAATAGGGGATGACCCATGGATGTAATGTACTCTCGAATCTTCTGAAAGAGGCGTAGGCCATTCTTGCTCCACGTTGACAATAACTTCAATATCTCCCTTTGACTTATCTAAAATATCCTGAACCGTCTTAGAAGCAAATCGACTATTGAAATTTGGGATAACAATACTAAGCCTTCCTTTAACCATTTAGTTTATCTCCTTTACTACAATATAATCTTCTACATCTAGCATATCGCCTGCTGACACAAGCCATGTATGAAACTTACCTTTAGTAAAGATTGAAAGCCATTCATCTTTAAGAAAGCTATAATCTTCATCCGGCCACTCCAATCTCCTTACCTTTTTGCCTTCAATTACTTTTTTCATGGCATCCGGAAAAGACATCGTTATAGACTCTCCTACTTCTCTTGGGATTGGTGTTAAATATTGTCCTTCAACTGCATCCATAGTTCTATCTCTAATATCCATTATGCAAAACCTCCTTTCGGTACAGGATCATGTTGTCCACAAGCAGGACAAATAATGCTCCCTGTTTGAATTTCTGTCTTACATTTTTTACAAGGTTGAGATTGTGAAGCGCTTACATTGACTTTATTTAGTTTCTGTAAATGTTCATAAATAGCTATTCTAATACGTTCGCTAATTGTTCCAGGGAACTCTTTCAACTGACCAAATACATGCTCATCTATAAATAGATTAACTCTACGCATATGCCTATTCTACTCATAATTTATGGATATGTCAAGAAGGACTAGGGAGTTTCTTTATAAATTACCGTTAAGTCTGGGGCTGTACCTGTATTAACGTCAATATAGATCCCATCATAACAAATAAAGCCATATTCTACGTTACCTACCGCACTTGTAGTATCAAGTTCCCCCTTTTTACGCTCTGCGTTTGCGCCGATAGCCTCTGTACTATCATAAATGGTTGCAGTATTAGAAGAAGCACCTTTTGTATTAACAACTATTCTAATAAGTACTAACTTACCGGGAAGGATGGTTGCCCCGTTTGTTGTTATGTTATATGTTTTGTTATCAGATTGATCGTTACTATTCATAGTTTAAGGAAATGAAATACTTGCGCTTGGACTTGCACTAGCTGATGGCGATAGAGAGCCAGATGGGCTCTGAGAGGCACTAGATGATTTTGAACCACTAGATGATGGGCTAGAGCTTCCAGATGGGCTAAGAGAGGCACTGGCGCTCTTAGAGGCACTAGATGATGGGCTTTTTGAAGCTGAACTAGATTTTGAACCACTAGCCGATGGACTTTGAGATTTTGAACCACTAGCCGATGGACTCTTAGAGGCACTTGGTGAAAGCGATCCCGATGGGCTCTGAGAGGCACTACTTGAGGCACTTCCCGAAGACGAGGGACTTTGAGATTTTGAGGCTGATTTTGATTCAGATTTAGAGGCACTAGCTGACCCTGACGCGCTAGGACTCTGAGATTTACTAGCACTCTTACTGGCTGATTTAGATTCAGAAGCTGATCCAGAAGCACTTGGACTCGCTGATTTAGATTCAGATTTAGAAGCTGACTTGGAGGCTGATGCTGACGGACTTTGAGAAGTAGATGGCGAAGCTACTGCGCTTCCAACTATGCTCCAGATAGCAGCAGTTGTTGTCCCTGTGTTCCTATACGCATTTCTACCTGTTTTAGTAAGATCATAAAAGATAGCACCTGTCTTAAACCCTGAATCACCCGTAGGTAGAGTATTACCCTCTGCTTCTAAAATATTATCAGTTGAGACATGATCTTCATTTGTCGCGCTTATAACACGGTCATTATCCCATCGCAATACTCTATTAGTACGATATGGTAAAAGAGTAGTTAAGAAATTAGCTTCACCTGTTGATCTTAAACCACTAGGTATAGCCTCAATCCTAGTGAGTTCTGCTTGATCTGCTTTCGATAAGTCTGATTTTATAAGAAATTTTCCCATATTTTTACATTAAAAAAAGCCTACTCTTACTGCCTAATGCTTTTTACGCTTAGGCCTTAAGCTTAGGCTTATTTACTATCTAACTATTGTCTTTAAAACTTCCAATAACCTTCAACCGCTTGATGTCTGTTGATATCTTTTACTTTTGCTCCATATACAAACAAGTCTTTGTAAGCTGTCCCGAAGTCTCCAATCAAGTCCTCTTCCATTCGTGCATCAAGAACTTTCTCAGCAAATGTCATCCAGTTTGGGTGTCCGGCAAGTACACGATACCCGTCAGTATTATCTCCAGCAAGACGGTTGCTCATAAAGAGCTTGAAGCCTTGCAACATTCCCATATAACCTTTTTTAACTAAATCCTGGTATGCTTCGTCAACATGGAGGACCACTCCTGTTCCTTGTGTAAGAATAGTAAAGAACTCAGGAGGAGCAACTAAGAATCTGTCTGAATCAGGTACTGCTGAAAAACCATTTGCTTCAGCGAGATTAAGTTTCTGCGCCATTGTCGCAACTTTGTTTAGAATATTTGCTGCCGTAATTGTCAAAACTGTAGAAGCCTGGATTGTGTAAGCTGTTCCGCCTGCGATTGCTCCACCCGTGTAGGCTGAAGTAACATCATCAAGATCATCTTCAATTATAATATCGGTTGCGGAATTGTATGTCTTTACTCTGTACCAAGTTGTGTGTCCTGTTGCCTTAAACCCTCTACCAACCATTGCGGCGGTAAATGTAGTACCGCTTCCTGTAACTTGCCCTGTCGTTACATCAACTGTAACTGTTCCTGTGGTGTAATCAGTCCCTACCATATTTCCCGCACCAACATCTGTATATAGATCAAATACAAACTCATCCATATTCTTTGAACGCTCGCTACCAACCTGAGTAACTATATAAGGATGTGGATTTTTAATGTAGGAAAGCCATTTGGCTAGGGTTTTCTCTTTCCAGTAGAAAGATTTGTATTGGTCAATAGTTAATGCGCCATTATTTTCTGTTAGGGAATCTGCGCTCATAGCTGCATCTGCGTATGTTTTTTCTGAGAGCTTGCCGAAGTCAAGGATGTTTAGTTTAGAACCTACTCCGTTTATTTCACCTTCATAGTTTCTGTTAACGATTGTATCTAAAAGATTATTGTCATACACAAACTGCATGACCTTGCTTGAAAATCCTTCTGCTATTTTTGTTCCGTATGCTGACATATTGGTAAAGTTGTAGTTTTCTTTACCGTTCCGTGAGGAGTTAGGAGTTAACTATTTATAACTATAAAGGGTGGATTTACTCGTTGTCAAGGGGCAATATTGAGGCTAGAGGTCAGATTCTATCTTTCCCTGCCGAAGGTACTCTTTCCATTTTCCATAGTCCGTTTCCCTAAGTTTTCGGGCTTGGTCAAGTGTTATCTTCCCATCTTTAGGTTTTGGTTTATCGTTTGGTCCACCGCTTCCTCTTTCAAACATTCTTCCCTTATTTGGTTTTTGGTTAGTAGTATGGTCATGTAAAAAAGCGGAAACTAATATGCCAAATGGTACACTATTATTGTCTTCTTTTGTCGCAAACTCCCTGAACTCATCAGTCTTGCCCTCCAACTCTGGATTATCATTAAGTGTTTTAGGGTCATCTATAAATTCATCTACTCCCTCATTCCACTTCTCAATTTTAGTCGCCTGTTCTTTTGCTTGTGCTATGGTCTTTCTCCAACTACGACTTATAACTGTTTCTTTAGCAAAGACTTTCTCAGTATCACTCATTACGTCCCAATCAGCAAATTCTTTTGCCAATTCATCTTCTGTGGGTTCTGGGACATCTTCGGCATCTGCCAATGCCTTATTGATTACCCTATTCTTAGCGTATATCTTTTGGTTCTCCCTTGCAGAAGCAGAAAACTTCTTTTTGTAAACTTCTTTTGAGGGGTCTGCTTGTGGTTCAGGCTCTGGTGCGGGTTTAGATGGTTCTGGTTCTGGATCTGGTCCAGGTGTTGACTCTGGTTCGGGATCGTTTTGTGGGATTTGTTGTCTGTCTTCCAATTCTTCAGCAGCTTTTTCAGCTTCCTTTATTTTAGCATCTAACTCTTCTTTTGTTGGCTTATTTTGTTGTGGCATTTTGTTTTTTTACCGTCTGTTTTTCAACAGGTTTGGTTTCTTTAGGATAAAGTACACTTTCGTATTCCTCTAATTGAGCTTTTTTAAGGTATGAGCTTCTTGCTCTCAAAAACTTTATTTCAGTTTCATTAAGCGCAATAGGTTCTTTTTTAAGGATGCTATCAAAATATTCTTGAGTTCTCTGATCCATACGATACATAGTAAATGACGTTTTTACTTGTTGTCAAATCTATTTCTTTTTCTTCCTCTTTTTCCTTGCTTTAGCAGCCGCCTTGTATCCTGCTTTTGTGTATGGAAAATGTTTTACTTTACCTTTTACTTTAGCTTTTGGCATAATTTATCACTTCCTCCCAACAACCCCTGCGATATTACTTTCCATTACCTTTTTGATCCTCTCAGGTGTAGACAAAAAGATTTCTAGTAATAAATAGTTTTGAAGTCTTGCTTGTAGTTTAATTAACTTGGGGTTTTCAACTTTGAAAAGAAATATCCTAATAAATGTAGGCTCATTAACTAATTCTTTCTCTACTGCCTCACGCATAGAAGCTATATATTCTCTTGTACTTTCTACACTTACCCTATTCGATTTAAGATCGGCCTCCATCTTCATTAGATACTCTTTTTCTCCACTATGCCCTGGAGTATCTAAATCTTCGTAGCTTAATCCGTATTTTTCAAGTATTTTATCCATTATTGTATTTGTAATTGATTAGGTTGTGGTTGTCCTGGCTGTCCTGGTGTCTGTCCTGGTATTTGAGGCGGTATGCCCTGTTGCGCCATCATCATTTGCTTCTGCTCCTCAAATTGCATTATCTCAGTTATCTCTTCAGGTTTCAAATCCGCAAGCTCTAAGGATTTTCTTTGTATAACTTCTAAGAGCTTGGGATTGCCGGGCATAAGCTGTAAGGTCATAATTCCTTTATTAAGCGAGTCTGTATCGTTGGCTTTCTTTTCATCCTGACTCCACACTTTCACTCTGTATCCTGCCTTAGTCATCCAGTCTTTCGGCGATATTTCCCTTTCAAAGACATTATCGGTGTTTTTACCTTCTTTATATATCTTAACCGCGTCTAACTTATCAGAGGCTGCTTCAATCAACTTTAGGAATTTTGTCGCTCTTTGTTTCCAGACATGAGTGTAGAATTTAGACATCCCTTGAGTTCTCGCCTTTGCCTCGCCTTGAGCCAGCTGTACCTCGCCTAGTGTAGTTTGATTGGCTGTTTGTACCCCTTGCTGGGTTGCTGTCGCGCCTGTGGCCTTCTCGGTCATCTCTGTTACATACTGCATTTCATCTAAACTCTCTGATAAATCAGGAATATCTACCTTTTGCAACACATCCGAAGGCTTACCTGGCACAGGATACCAACCCCAGGGAACAGGATTGAAGGTAGAGGGTATAAACCCATCAGCTTTAAGAGAAGAATCATAGTAGTGCATACCGAAGTTGCGAAGAGTCCTATTTTCAACTAATTGTGAGAACCAGGAGTTTAAGACTTTATTAGGTACACGCACAATATCCCCTATGCCATCAGTCCAGAAATCTTGTTTATCAATATCATCCCCCCAAGTGTTGTATCTGAAGTGTTTTCTCCAGTAGTGATCTTTTGTTGTACCGATTATTTTTTCTTGGGGCTTCTTCATTAAAATTGTTTGTTCTTCCGCCTCCACATAATAGAATATCTCCTCATACTCTGATGTATGTTTTTTGCCGTCTATATTATCTGTCCATTTCTCGCCTTTATCCTTAACTACATAATATAAAGTGAGCTGAACATAAGTTTCACCTAGCACGGGGTCATCCATATCAGATACGCCCATATCGGCCATCTTCTTATTCTTCTGCTGTAAGGCGTTTTCGTTATCTTTTGCTTTTATTATGCCAAGTTGGCTCTCAAAGAAATCCTCTAACTTCGCAACTTCCTTCTGGTCGTAATCGGGATTATTCTTCAGGCTTGAAAGAGGCTTGAAAACGTTTATGTGGGTTAAGGTTCTCCCTGAATCTATATCGTATGGATTGCTATATCTGGTAACATACATATCTTCAGTATCTTCGATCTCGAATGTTATCCGTCCATCCTCTACCTGCCATGAATCAAAAGTCCTGCCAAAGAAGAAGTCCTGCTTTTTATCCACGATGTCCTGAATTTCTGCATTATTCTGTTCAAGAGTCCACTTCCAATACTCATTCTGGAATACTTCCGCTTGTTTATCATTGTCTAAGTTTTCAAAGACTATTACAGGCATATCGTCAATATCTTTAAGAATGGTACGGAGGGTTGTTTTCATTAGGGGCAGATTGACTGACTGTCTTTGCGTGAGCCGATTTGTTGTAACTTTGTCCCTATACAACTCGTAATTCTCACGCCAATCCTCATGCCTTCTCTGTCTGTAGTTGAATCCTTCTTCTTTTACATTAAGTAAAGCTTGAAGCTCTAAGTTTTCAGGTGATATGTCCATGATTAAAGAATATACGAGTATTTTAGTTTATGGCAAATAATCAGGAAACGTCATAATAGGGTACGCCACCAGGATCATTATCAAACTGAATGGGTGAAGGCTTAATGTAACTAATTATAAAATAGGCCAGACAATACACTCCGTCAAAATGATGACCAAATCTCCTATGGTCATTCCACTTAGGTTTTATTTCGCTTCCATCCTTACTGTTTACCTCAAGCCACTTTAAGTTCTCTATTTGTTTAACCAACCAAGTCAGATTTTTATTAACAAATAACCTTGGTTCCCCGCTTGCTTTTTGTATTTGCCCATATGAAGCCATAGCTTCTGCCATTGTCTCATCCCAAGACTTAGACTCTCCCGGCTTCTTCTCAATAGGTTTAAGACTCATTCCCTTGCTTTTTAGCTCTGCGTTAAGCCGGGGATTATCATTATCCGAATGTCCGCTCCTGATATTAATTCCCAATGTTTTCGCGTCTCTTTTTTCCTTAATATCTGACGTTAGAAGATTTTTCTCGGCATATCCATCTACAATATGCAAGTCTCCCTGCCCATCTATCCCGATAAGCAGCCAAGTAGCCGGATCGCTCCATCCCCCGTCAAAAACCTCATAGTAAGACCAGTCTGAAGGAAATTCACTATATTCTCGCAAGTGCTTCTCTCGTCTCCACCAATTACAAATCAAACCGACTCTTGCCATAAATCTTCCTTTTTCTCTAACTTCTATTCTCTCACCCCGTTTTGCTAGTGTTTGTCGCATTATATTCTTTTGTTCTTCTCCTAGCCAAATATTATCATTCCAGTCAGCCTGAGAGGTAAAATATAAAGGATTGCCAGTATCCATATAAATTTCGTCATAAATCCAAGTCATTCCATTCACAGGAGTCATGGTGATCCAGATGTCGAGAGGGATACCAGCTTCTTGCCTAACCACACACTCCTCGTAAATATCGCTTGGTGGCTCTTCATCAAACCAAATCCATCTTTTACCAGCACTCTGAAACTTTTCTCTGCCTTGTTCATAACTTTTAAAAGTAATCAGTGATCCATTTTTAAGCCTAACCGCTTTCCATATTCCCCCATGCAAATAGTCAATATGTTCTATATCATTAGATCCTAGATATGTTTGTAGTTTCTTCTGGACTGATTCGAGTTGAAGATCAAAAGACGGAGAAACTACCCAGCCCTCGTTAGGTACAATAATATCTTTTTCGGGGTGATTTCCTGTGGCATATCTTACACCTTCCTGTCCTCCCCATTCCGTTTTGCCTGTTCTGTTGCCCCAAAACAGACACCTAATAGGGTTAGGTGCTTTAGTTGCTTCTATCTGCTTATCGTGTTGCTTGGAGTACTTAAGAGGATTAAGTCTTTTTCTTCTCTCCCTCTCCACCAGCAACTTCGCCAGCTCGATTTTGTCCGATCTTTGCATCAATAAATTTGTCGAGTTGTTCATTGGTCAAGTTGCCGAAATCAAGTGGTTCATCACCTGAAGTCATATCGGATCTTTCGACCGGAGCTACACCTAACATTTTTAACCGACTTTCCCACATCCTCCAATCTTTATTACCTGCTCTTTTCATTTCTTCAAGCGCATGTTCAATTCCTTCTAGTGTTGCTTTCCGAGCCCTCGGGTGTCTTTTCCAAATGGTAATAGTATCTTTATTTATACCTAGCGCAGTTGCTATTTGCACCCAATAAGCTACAGTTGATCCTTTAATAATATCTATGAAAGCCTCAAATTCTGCTGTTTTGTATGGATTTTCTGTTATTCTACTATTTTCCTTTTTATTCTTTTTTTTCATATCACCCTCCTCAACATCACATAATACGTTTTATTAGAAGAATGATACATCCTTCTAATATAACCTTTCCGCAATAATACGTTGAGAGAATAAATTACTGTCGCTTTATCTATGATCTTATCAAAATTAGCAATAATACGAACCCGAGATAGAGGCGTTTCGTTTTTATGAACCCAGTCGTCAAAAAAACGCATGATTGAAGTTTGAGCTTCGGTAAGTTCGTTAAACGTTGTATACAATGTATCCGCCACTAACACATATCATACTATATATAATCTCTTTGGCAACTATCCCTATAGTAAAACTGATATAGTTTTATCTATTGACAACACAAGCCCCTTGTGATATATTGTATGTAGATTAGAAAAGAAAAGGAGGTGATAAAATATGAAATACACAACATACAAAAGCGGATACAAATGGAAAATTGACAATTCGGATCTAAGAAATTTATGTTTTGACACTAAAAAGTCCGCAATTCAATATCTTACGAACGCAGGAAAAATTTTAAACAAAAAAGAGCGGACTTTAAAGGCTAAAAAACTTCTGTTGAAAAGCCACAAAGCAGTCAAAATAGATGGATGGACAATAACAGGATACCGCACGCGAGCGGAAAAGAAAAATGGGCTGGGGGATGTAGAGATCTCTCTACATCGCACTGACTATTATAGATCCGTAGAGGCTCCAGGCAGCCATAAAGTCAACCCTGTACAATATTCCATTCACCAGAATCTGCTGTATATGGCTAGAGCGCGCAAGCTGGGAATACAACAGAATTGCGAATACGAGCGGAAGTACAGAAATTACCCTCCCTATGTAGTGGATCGCTGGGTTAATCTGGCAGGCTGGCTGGCAATTCAGAACGAAGTTGCAATTAACAAACCTAAATACGCAGACCCCGCATACAGGAGAGCGGCTCTCAAATATTGCAAAATTCAAGAGATCACAAACAGCGAGGAAATTGACGAAGTAATTGAAACACTCGAAGGCAATAAGTCAACGGGAGGAACGGCGAATACAGCGTTCATTGCGGCTGTCAAAAGCCAAGACATGGAATACGCCCAAGACCTGTTGGGGAGAATGGAAGGCGCAGCTTATAGGCACAACAACACGGGTTATGATGAGGCATTGGAGCAGGGAATTGACCGGGAGTCCGCAAGAGAATATGTAAGACAGGGGGTTATATAGTCTCTTAGCCCACAGGGGATTAGCAATACAAGAGCTAGTCCCTTGAAGCTGGAAGATTAACAAAAAGAGGGTTTCCAATACAAGAAAGGAAACCCAAAACAATAATAACATATGCAGAAATACATTACTTGGACTTGCGCCAATTGCAAGCGAAAAAATCAATGGGAGATGCACGAGCCTGACGCTCACTTCCCCTCTATGGTTTGCGATCATTGCGGACATGAAATAGAGATGTGCCTATGCGATTTATCCTCAATACCCCTTAACACATTCAGAACTTGGGGGGCCCAAGGTGGTAAAAAAAAGGGGAAAAGCAAGGTGCGAGGCGATTCGGAGTATTACAGAAAAATTGCAAAAAGACGAAAAAAGAAATCTACTAAGTAGATACCCATTAAAACATCAAGTATATAATCTCTACAGTTACTTCATCCTTGCCACTCTCAGGTACCACTCTTACTTTGATTTCTGGGTTATGATAAGCATCGTCATCTTTGATTATACCGATATGCATTAAAGCATCCAGAAGGATTTTAGTGTCTATATTACTTGTATCAACATGGCGCTTACCCTTGTAATATGCCGTTATTGTGACATAGGCTGGATCTATCTCTTCAACTTTTTCGACATAAGCACGCATTAACCCAGCAATCTCATCACGAGCATTTCGATACTTGGTCCAATGCGAATAAGCTGTATCATTTCGACTCTTAGCTCTGTAATTAGGTATTGTTATTATCATCTATCCCAATTGACTTTGTTTATTACTTAATTCTATTGTTTTTCACGAGAGATATTTTGTCCTTTATTTTTAGTCATATATTTATCTCGTATCGCATTACGAATATGCTTCCATAGGGTTTTATTCTTACATGATTCGGTTGTATCTGTGCCTTGTGTTGATGCTCTCAGTTCAATATCATCTAGTAGTAAACAAATATCCTCTGCTGTCTCCTCCCTCACCCTAGAAGCTAGGGCGGTAAGTTCTCTAGCGATAAACATTTTAATAAGAAGAGCTACAGCTTTTGTCCCGTAGTATTTTAACTCTGGGAATATTTCTCTTTCGAACATAACTTCAACACCTTCTAGCAACTGCTTATCTGTTGTTCTAGTTTTCATAGTGTTTTTCATTTTATAATGTTTTGCACATCTGTCATAAGGTAAACAATCAGGACAATCTTTCTCCACCAAATGTAACGGATTGTCTTCTGGCAACCCACAAAGACAAAGCTCTGTTCTGGTATCCTCCGACTCCCCGCTTCCTTCGAACTTATGTGTTTTTAAGTAATTAGTAATTA
>Ga0210043_1000906_pt1 | contig 28947 bp, 49 predicted proteins | sample CryGeymet201501t_FD_183990 | JGI IMG/M metagenome (GOLD analysis project Ga0210043, IMG submission 183990) | Groundwater microbial communities from Crystal Geyser aquifers in Utah, USA - Crystal Geyser metaG 2015-01t (SPAdes) (version 2) | ecosystem: Environmental > Aquatic > Deep subsurface >... | reverse complement strand
GGCAAGCACGGCGAGTGCTTCCGCTGCAAGGGCACCGGCAAGGCTCCGTCGGAGCCAAAGGTGCTCAGCTAGCCGCTCAAGCCCTGAGCGTCCCTGGTCGAAAGGCCAGGGGGTGTGGAACGAAGTCGTGCTGTCAGGGCAGCACGAAAATAAATTCTGATACCAGCACCAAAGTGGAGTTGGGTCAGTAGAGAGAGAGAGAGAGAGAGAGACACTTCAACCACCTACAGCCCGTTAGGCTCTGAGCGGCCCCCAAGCAATTGGGGGCGTCGGGAAACCGAGCTACCTGTCAGAGCAGGTGGCAATTTCAACCAAAAGAGAATGTCAATGGTATTCAATGAGGACACGACCCTCCAATCCCTAGGGGGGCTGTTGCCCCCCAATTCCACTCTCTCCATAGGCTGTATCAACGGCCTGTGGACGGCAACAATAGCAGGAAGAGCGACGGTCCTGACAGGGACGGGGGTGAGCCTCACCGAGGCTGCAACCAGCCTGGTCACCTGGCTGGCCCCTCTGGAGGGCTGTTGCCCTCACTGCGGAGAGTTCGATCTCCGCAAGGCTACCCACGCCAACCCCGCACGAAACTCCCGCTGTGCGCGTCACTCTGGGTGCGGCGGGCATTAGCACTACCGTGCAGCCAACGGCCGATGCACTCCACCCATGTGGGTAAAGAGGAACGCCCGTTAGGCTCTGAGCGGCTCTCCTTCGGGAGAGCGTCGGAAGACCGAGTCACCTGTCAGAGCAGGTGACAACCTCGACAAAGGAGGATCTACCGTTGCGTATGTCCACAGGGAGGGCATGCGTGACCTCAACCAAATGGAGAAGGATATGCCTGACAACATCACCCCACGAGGGGTAGAGATTCAACGACTCGTGCGCATCCTTGCGCGCAACCCTGCTGACCTAGACGCTCTCCAGCGTCTGGAGCAGCTCAAGGGTTCGGAGCAGCCCAAGGGTTCGGAGACACCCGAGCCCAGAACACCCGAGCCTGGCAAGCACCTCACCTACAAGGGTGGGGTGTTCGTGTGGACGGGACCCTACGAGACGAAGGACGTCCCCAAAGCCGCAGGGTTCCTGTGGCATGGGGGCAACTGCCGACCTGGCTACGCTGCCTGCGTGGCCAAACTCGCACGGGTCTGGTGGACGGAGCGGGATGCCAACGCAGCCCGCATCGCCCAGTTCGCAGACATCCACGCCAGGAAGGCGTTGGCAAAGCACATGGGCACTGTCTCCGCCTCCAAGGCGGCGTCGGCGTGCATCAATGTCCCGGCCCCCAAGGGTCTGAAGTACCTTCCCTTCCAACTCGCTGGCATCGCTTACGCGCTGGGGAAGGATGGTGTCCTCATTGCAGACCAAATGGGTTTGGGGAAGACCATACAAGCGTTGGGTCTGGTCAACGCCGACGAGAGCATCCGCAAGGTGCTTTGCATCGTCCCTGCGAGCTTACGGCTCAACTGGGAGCGCGAAGCTCGCAAGTGGCTCGTCCGTGACTTCAAGTTCTATGTCGCGGAGACCACGGCTCTCCCCCCGATGGAGGCCAACTTCGTCATCCTCAACTACGAGAAGTTGGCGGGGAAGGGATCGGTGGCGTTCACACAGTTCCTGCTGAGTCTCCAGTGGGATTTCATCATCCTGGACGAGTGCCACCTGTTAAAAAACCCGCGCGCGCAGCGCACAAGGGTTGTTCTGGGATATTACGACAAGTCCACCCGGACAAATGTCCCTGGCTTGTTCCAGCAGGCGCGTCGCCAGGTTGCTTTGACGGGAACCCCCATCTTGAATCGCCCCATCGAGGCTCAACCTATCCTGGGTGCCTTGGCCCCAGAGGAGTTTGGCAATTTCATGTACTTCGCCAAGAGGTACGCGAATGGCCACTACAATGGTTGGGGTTGGGATTTCCGGGGTTCCGCAAACCTGGAGGAGCTTCAGGAGCGTGCTCGGGGGTGCTGCATGGTGCGGCGTCTCAAGAGTGATGTTCTCAAGGAGCTACCTCCTAAGGTGCGGCAGGTCATCTGCCTCCCGCCGAACGGGGCCTCCCAGATTGTGGAGCGAGAGCACCAAGCCTGGGAGCGTTTCGAGACGCAGCTTGCGGAGCTTCGAGACCAGGCCGAGGAGGCGAAAGTTTCCGGCAATGAGGACGCCTACAAGGCAGCCGTGAAGGAACTCCGTGAAGCTGGGCAAGTAGCTTTCAACGAGATGTCGGATCTCCGGCATCAAGTCGCTCTGGCCAAGGTGCCAGCGGTCATTGAGCACTTGAATGAAGTGCTCCAGTCTGAGGAGAAGGTGGTCCTCTTCGCGCACCACAAGGATGTGGTTGCTCAGTTCGAGGCGCACTACTCGAATTGGCCCCCGGGTGAAGAGGACGACGCGCGCAACGTTTGTGTGACACTCACGGGTGACACACCAATGGCCAAGCGCCAGGAAGCGGTGGACCGCTTCCAGACGGACCCCAGTGTCCGGGTCTTCATCGGAAACCTGAAAGCGGCGGGTGTGGGTCTCACGCTCACTGCTTCCCGCACCGTCGTGTTCGCAGAGTTGGACTGGGTTCCTGCAAACATGAGCCAAGCCGAGGATCGATGCCATCGTATTTCCCAAACAAACTCCGTGCTGGTGCAGCATCTGGTCATTGACGGCTCGCTGGACTCCCAGATGGCGCACGCTCTCGTGGAGAAGCAGGGGATTGCGGATCGGGCTCTGGACCTTGGAACCCGACTCGACATTGAGTGCCCTGTCGTGCCCGTGGTCCCCAAGTCTCCCAAGGCCACCAAAGCTCCCAAGGACACCAAGTCTCGCTACCCAGTGGCAACCCCGGAGCAGCGGGAAGCGGCTGGCAGGGCTATGCAGCTCCTGGCTGGTCAGTGCGACGGAGCCATCGCTCTGGATGGCGCGGGGTTCAGCAAGTGGGATGCGGACACGGGTCTCAACCTGGCGTTGGTGTCCCAGCGAGGGGACCTGACGGACGGTCAGGTGTGGTTGGCTGCAAAGTTGGCTACGCGCTATCGTCGTCAGCTCCCAGCGGACCTTCTGGCCATCCTGGGCACTGTAAAGACCGCTCCCAGTGCCCTCACCTAGCCCGTTAGGCTCTGAGCGTCTCACCCCTCTTGGGGTGGGAGTCGGGATAACCGAGTCACTTGTCAGAGCAGGTGATCACCTAACCAATGGAGGAAAAGATGCCACATGCAGCGATCAATTTGAGAAGTTGGCTGCGGATCTTTTCCAAGCTGACGTGGATAGCTACGTGGATTTCTGACACGGAAAGCACACACCCTCAGGAGGGAATCATGCACGAGTACAAAGATGAGAGTGGTGCAACACAGGAGTCTCCCGCAACGCAGGCTCCCACATCCGACGAGCTGGACGAGCTGGACGAGCTGGACAGCTACGGGGAATGCAATTGTGCAGACCCCGAATGCCCCTGCGGGGGTAGCAAGCGGGGAACGCTATAGCCCGACGCTAGCTCATCCGAGGACAACCTGACATCGAGAAGCCACCCTCACGAGTGGCAATCGACAACAACCAAGGAGGCGATATGAGCCGCAAGAAGAAGCACGTAAATGATCGGCGGAGACGCCGAGAAGCGCTGCGTGCTAGACACGTAGCAAGTCGTGAGAACGGCCCCTGGGCACCCGCCCGCTGGAATTTCTTCGGGAAGGTCCGCAGTGGGGAAGCCGCAACCATCAGCATCAACTTTCAGGGGTCGCCGGTTGTCCCGGTGGACTTGAGTGTCAAGGACCCCGGAGAAGAGTTGCGGGACGCGACGATTGTGGACAAGTGGGCTAGCGAAGGATTTCCCGTCATCGGGGAATCATAGGCTGGCTTTCATAATGTCCCGGATTCCCAGTGGGGTTTTGCCATCCCAGGGAAGTTCGGTCCACACGAAACCAAACTCGAAGCGCAGACCGCGTGCTTTCGAGAACAACTCGGACTCCGAGTCCGTGGAGTACTGGTACAGCGGGGTGCCCTCGGGGTCAGCTGCAACCACTGCTCTGGGAGTGCCTTTCAAGTAGTACATGCCGATGACGCTCTTGTTGGACTTGTAGATCACGGCGTCCTGCGTGTACTTACGGCCCAACGAGAACACGTCCTGAGCACTCATCCCGGGGACGAGAATGGAACGCTCAGCCACCCCCTCCCACTTGCCTCGAAGGGGTTCCCATCGAGTGTACCCCATTGCCTGTAGATCACGGATCAACTCAGAGTGCTTCTGTTTGTTCTTTCCCTTCGATTGTGGCGTATAGGCAGAGAGCACTCCGAAGTGACTTCCTTCGCCCATCAAGCTGAGAAGCTGTTGCACACGAAGAGCGAGTTTCTTCCGAGCCTGCAGATATCGGGAAGCGACTCGCATTGCCATTCGCATTGTCATTCGTGTTGTGTTCATTCCAAACCCCATGAGGAAAGTCCCGGATAGCGTATCACATCCTATTGGAGCTATAGTCAAATCCTCGAACCCTTGAACACCGGAGAAACCAGTATGCCTTTCACCAGTACTTCAAACCCCAGGTCTCGACTTCAACAGTACGTGGAAGAGAGTTACATCGCGTGGGAACGCAAGATGAAAGAGGAAGAGGACGCGGCCAAGGTAGTCTACCCAGACTGCGTGGAAGAGAGTTACATCGCGTGGGAACGCAAGATGAAAGAGGAAGAGGACGAAGTCTTCAATCGTCGCTAACACCCAAGCCACTCCGCAGGGGGAGTGGCAACCCAACCAATGGGAGAACAACAGTATGTCAAAGAAAAAAGAGATCAAGCTAACCGCATCATCCTTCTACGACGACGTGGTGGTGGTACTGGCTGAGAAGTCCGACTTCAAAGCCAAAGTCGAAGTGTCCAGTGCAGAGGTGATAGCGGGTGTTCTGGCTCGACGGGGGATCACGCGGGACACGGCGGGGAACTCCGAGAGCCGCAGGGACAAGCCCCGGGTGACTCTCCTCATCGAATGGGCTTTCCGCAACCAGCGCGCGGAACACCAAGGGGAAAAGAAGAGAGCGACGGCTCCCTGCGTTCAGGGGGAGAAGAGAGGAATGTGGGCACTCACAGAAGCGGGGATTGCCAAGGCACAAGAGCTGGTAGGGAAGCCCGCGAAACATGCCTCGAAACAAGAGCCGCCTCCCCAGGCGCCGTCTATTGACCTGGAAAGCCCCTACACCGCTGAGGAACTTCGCCTCGGTGTCGCAGCTGTGCAACGTATCTGGGAGCGTCTGGTCGAGAGAGCATCCCTGCAGCAGGTGATGAAACTCCCCATCTTCGAGCTGACCACTCGAAGCCGCAACTGGGGTTTCTGGAATGCGCAGAAACGCATTTTCGCCATTCAGGCACGTCTCGCTATCCAGTTTGCGGGGACTCACTACCTTCAGGACACCGTGGCTCACGAGTTGGCTCATCAGTATGTTTCGGAGGTGCTCCAAAACACCACAGAGAGGTCTCACGGGCCAGCCTGGAAGTCCTCTTGCTTGATCTTTGGGGCAGACCCCAAGGCTACGGCCAAGGACCGTCTTGATGATCTGTGCTCTACCCTCAATGCCCGAGATGAGAAGGTGCTTCGAAGGGTCCAGAAACTCATGGCACTTTCGGATAGCCCCGAGGAGCACGAGGCAGAACGGGCAGCTCTCCAAGCACAGGAGTTGATGCGAAAGCATCAGACCGATTCGTTGGTTTTTGGCGATATTGGGAACAGTGGTTTGACGCCTGGCGAGAAGCGCTGGGACTTCAAAGTCCTAGGGACCCCCCTTAAGCAACGACCAGGATGGATCGGCAAGGTGGTTCACATTCTGCAGAGTTACTACCAAGTGCAGCCCATATGGCTCCCCGCATTCCACCCGAATGTCCCGGATACCCTCTTGTCCGAAAGGCTCCTGAAACGGGAGTTTGTGCTGGAAATCACCGGCACCACGGCAAACGTTTCCGTTGCCGCTTACGTCTACGACTTCCTCATTCGAGAGGGTGAGCGACGTCTGGAGAAGTTCCAGGCCGACAGCGGAAAGACCAACAGGACGTCTCGTTTGGACTTTCTGGAAGGTCTCTACAAGGGATTCGACAGAAAGCTGGAAGAGCAGTCCCAAAAAATCGAAGCGGCTCTCTCGGAGAATTGCACTGCTCTGGTGGTGCAGGACAACGCTGAGCTTCGCTCTTTCTACGAGGACCGCTACCCACACACCACTCGCTCCACCACCCGAGGTCGCTGGACACAGGATGTGAAAGCCCGTGAGGAGGGGCTTCGCCAGGGGAAGGAGATGAATGTTCGCGAGGCCATCAACAGCACACAAGGCAAAAAAGCTCTCGCTAGCCGTTAGGCCCTGAGCGGCCCCACACATGTGTGGGGCGTCGGCAACACCGAGCTACCCCTCAGGGTGGGGTAGCAACCAATGGAGAGAGGCAATGCCATACGGAAAGCTGACTTCCGAGATGGAGGAGGCCATACGGCCCTACATTGCGGAGAAGTTTGTGTGGGATCTTGGGGCGGGAGACATGGCGTATGCTGCCAGGTTGCGGGACTTGGAAGCCTATGTCACGGCTGTGGACAAGGAGCCCCTGGAAGACATCCCCTGCGTGTGCCGCTACCAGGGTACTTTCGAGAAGTTGGCAAGTCACCAGTTATGCCTCGAAGTGGCCTTCGTATCCTGGCCTTGTAACTGGAGGCAACCGGGACTCGGCACCCTTATGCAGAGGTCCGAAACGGTCATCTACCTGGGTCTGAACAGTCACTCCAAGGGCTCTGCGTGTGGGGGGTCAGACTTCTGGGAGTCTCTGATTCATCGCCCGATTCTCTGTTCCGCGGAGCATCCTCGGAACAGGCTCCTGGTGTACGGTTCCGGGCACGTCACACGCGAGCTGCACCCGGAGGAGGAGGAAGCTCTATACCCACAGCTGCAAACCTGTTAGGCCCTGAGCGGCTCCCGGGAAACTGGGGGCATCGGGAAACCGGGCTATCCATCAGGGTGGATAGTAACTCAAACCAAGAGGACAATATGGAAAAGTACAAAGTTGACGTCCCGGAAGGGACGTCTGGTTCTTGGGCCATCAAGAGGTTCGAGGTGTCGCGTTCTCACGCCGACGTGTTTAATCTGAGAGCGATACTCAACAATGAACGGGGTCGCTATGTGTGTCCGGGTGCCTATACTAAGCTGACTCGGAACGGTACCGTCATCATGAGCGACACACCCTCAGAGATTGAGGACCACCTTGGTTTCATTCGGCATGCTCGTGAAACGGGTGGTCGGATTCTGGTCCATGGGCTGGGGTTGGGCATGTGTGTCAACGCCGTCCTTGGATCACCCAAGGTAGAGCATGTTCTCGTCATTGAGAAGAGCCCCGATGTCATCGCCCTGGTTGCGCCGCACTACCGAGACAAGTTCGGTGACAGGTTGGAGATTCGCCAGGGGGATGCCTACACCTGGAAACCTGAGAAGGGTGCAGGCTGGTCATGCGCTTGGCATGACATCTGGGATGACCTCTGCACCAGCAACCTTGAGGAGATGACTAGGTTGCACCGTCGCTTTGGTCGTCGAGTGGATTGGCAAGACTCCTGGGGCAAGTCTCTGCTCCAGAGTCGAAGGAGTCGTGAGAAGAAAGAAGAGAGGCGTAGCGGGTGGTGGTGGTAGCTATCCGCTTTGTCAGAGCCCCCTTTGCCGTAAGGCAGAGGGGGCTTTTTTTGTCGTTTCTTGACTCTGCCTCGGTAGTCCCTTTATCCGTGGAGTATCTGTGGAGAATAGGGCTGCTAGGACGGTTTGTAGCTGACCAGGACTTTCTTCGGGAAGCCGAAGCCCTGCTGCTCAAAGAGGCCGTCCGCCTTATGAAAGGGGATCTTCTGAGGCTACGGAAAGACCAGAACCTCACGCGGAAAACCCTTGCGTATACGTCGGAGTGGGCGAAGCGTTGGCTTGAGCCCAAGGTGATCTACCAAAGCCTTAGCACCTACTACTGGCAAGTACAGCCGCGTAGTAACTATAATGGTGAGGTCGATATTGACCGCGCCTTGGCCAATGCGGACCCCTCTTTTGCAAAGAAGACCATCGTCAAGTTCAGACCCTATCCTTGATGTACTGCTCCACGAAGTTCGGCAACGGTCCGTTGTGCCCTCTACGCTGCAAGTCTCTATGGAAGGCCTCCCAGGCTGGCCGGTCGTCTGGGTTGCTGTCACAAAGGACAAAGGCCGTCAACATGCTTTCAGCAGTACTTGTCATGAGCACCTCTTGGCTGCCACCTTCTTCTCGTACCATTCCTTCCATTCCGCCTCACGGGCTTTCTCGCTCTCCAGCTCTTTTTCGGAAGCAGGCGTCTCCTGCTCCTGCCATCCGGTAAACCACTGCGAGAGAAGATACGCGCAGGCTGCCTCCTTGTGCTCGTGCTTGGGCTCCAGCGACACCAGGATGGCGCGAATGTGTCGCAGAGCTTTTCCCTTGTCCACCCCATCCCGAGGGAAAACTTGGGCTCCCTTGAGACCCTCGAAAAACACTCGACTGGTGAACCGAACCCACCCAGACTTGTCCGGGTAGTCCTTGGGGATTTCCTGCATGGACGGCATCATCGTGGAAACATTAGCAGCACCGAAAACCAGCTCTGTGTCATGGACTTCTTGAATTGGAAACATCGATCCCTTCTCCTGTCTCGAAGAGGTGCTATCCACGCACCCGTGCTTGAATGTTAGACCACCGTTTCTGTGTTGTCGTTCTCGTCGTTCTCGTCGTCGACGTCATCCAGACTGACGTCATACCCCTGGTCAGCCAAGGCTCTGGCCACCAACTGCACGGGGTCTTCTCCTGGCTCACAAAACTTGGAGAGAAAAGCCATGATTCGAAGCCCATCCAAATCCGCGTGCCGGAACAGGTTCCTGACGGAACCTGTGTTTACGAAGTTCGTGGTGTGAATAGCAGCCTCACGGAGCTTCTCCCAGGATGGAATGCTGTACTTTTCGTGCCGCATCCCTGGGATGTGGCTACTGTTGATTTCCTTGTGCTTCGCGTCTACCGTGACAGAAGCCTCATATGCGTCTTGCCCCTTCCGCTCGTGGGGTTTGTTATCGCCGGGGAAGCCATAGAACTTCCACAAGTTCTCCACTTGGGTCTTTGTGAAGCCCACCCCCTGAAACGTTTCCCCGCCGAGTAGCTCGAACGACCAAATGTCCGACTTGGTTGCTACTACCGTTCCCGTGCTCGTGTACGGTTTGCTCACTTTCGCCCCCTGCCTTCGGAGTTCAGAATGGCCTGTATGGCCCGGAAACGGTCCAAAGCGGCCGTCCGAAGAGTTTCCGGGTGTACAGGGTGTATCGGTTTGCTAAGCCACTCAGCGAGGTTCTGGGGGGCTTTATGAGGGTCTTCTCCCAGGTACAGGAAATGAGGCCTCAGAGAAGCCAGTTCGCGCACCAGGGCGCGACTGTGCGAGGTGATGAAGACGCAGCGTGTGTGCTCTGGGAGATTTGACATGAACTCTCGGAGCACCTGCCCAGTCCCCGCTGCCTCATCCTCCCCCATTCCCACGTCGGGTTCGTCCCAGTAGATGAGATGAGACCTTGAACGCTTCTGGCACGTTCGGATGCCCGTCAGCACCACGTTCCCGGACAGCTCCCCCGTCGAGCTTCTCCCCTCATCCCCGTAGACCAGGCTTCTTGCAGGTCCATACATCAGAGACCCTGCTCGGGCTTCCATCGACAGGTGGATGCACTCCACTCCCTTCCAGTCTTCTCGTGCGACGAGGGTGATAAGACGACGGAAGAAAGACTTGCCACCACCGTTAGGCCCCAGTACGAGACACAGAGGGACCTCCCCAGGATCCCACACGTAGGGGATGGCTACCGTGCCCTCCGCGTCCGGCCACGGGTGAAAGTAGCTCAGCTCTTCCACGACGGATTTGATCAACGCTTGCACGAACTCTCCTTGTGTGGGACGTCGGTCCCTTCCGTTGACTCTACGCAAAACACAGGAAGGTTGTCCTCTCCCTCGTCTACCCAGTGGGTCTTGGCTTCCCCGATCTAACCTCTTGGGCCTAGAGGGCACTCTTGGCGTAGATCGTAGCGAGTCTTTTGAAATGGGTCTGGGCAATCCACTTAGCCGCGGTATCGCGGTGAATGCCGACAAGCAACACGTCCTCGGGTTCTGGTATGTACACCACGGCATCGCAAAAGATCACTTTCACTTTCCCTAGTGGCCCATAACACACTGCTGTGATTTTTCCCGCCAACAACGCAACAGCTTCTGAAAAGCCCATGTTGACGGATGCTTCTCATAGCAACCCTGTGTGAGCGTTTACTTCAACGCCCTGACTTCACTTTTTAGATCCTCAATTTCCATTTCAGCCATGACGAGCCCGTGCTTAGCCTCCCCCAACTCGTGCATCAGGTACCCCAGCAGGACACCGAGGGGAGACGCTCCAGGTGTGACTTGCAACCCGTACGTCTCGCATAACTTGACCAAGTCTTCCTGCCACTCGGGGGTCTTCAACCTGAACTGCGGATTGTCTTTCTGCGTGCTCCTGATCTCTCTCTGTGTGAGCGCCCAAAGCTCATTTCAACTACTCAAGCGTAGGACCCGACGTCAGACCAGACATAGCCAGCAGTTTGTCACGAAGACTCACGTCATTGTGCTGAAGGAGAACTTCTCGAACAGCATACAAGAGCAACGTCCCAACACCTTCCTCTTCGGCGTCTTCATCGATGTAGAGCGCTTCGCAAAGGCTGCGGAGAAGATCGTTTGCTTCCTCTACCTTGTCATACGCTTCTCGAAGATCCAAGCAGGCATCGCACGGGGACGAGCGCTCAGCGGACTCGATTGCAAAGCAAAGAAGCCGCTGCTGCTCGTCAGGCGTCAACTCTGCATGCTGGGCTGCCATGCACTTCGTGTTCTCCGCGTAGAGGAAAGGACCAGTTAGGATAGCGTCGAGAATCGACATGAGAACCTCCTGCCGCTGCTTAGGGTTTCCCCTGGGTCTCGCTCTCTGGCTGGAGACTGTCAAGCACCTCTTCTCGGAGGATGCGGATCTCCCTGGGAGCGAGGATAGATATCTTCACTTGGTTCTTTTGTATCGCTTTGATCACGATTCGAATGTCATCTCCGATCTGGAGGACTTCACCTACCTTGCGTGTCAATGTCAGCATCCGTTACCTCCGATAGTTGTCTCGATTGTCGGCTGAGGGGAGCAAGCTGAGGAAGAGCAACATCGAAAGGATGAGCAGCAAATAGGTCATCCCTCTCAAGCTCCCTGCTTGGGATCTCTGGCAAGCTCGACTCGCATTCGCCAAAGTGTGTCCGCGAGATTCGTTACGGTTCGCAGGGCCAGGTCAAGAATCTCATCCTGGCCCCGCACGTCGGTGACTGTCTAAGTGCTGGAGACGTTTGCCCAACAACTCCACCATCTCCGTTGCTTCCCACAAGAGTCGCTTAGAAGCTTCCTCTTGTTTGGCCTCTTCGTAGGAAAAATGCACCAGGCGCCACACACCGTTCCCGAAATCGAGTGTCATTTCAGCGTCGCCCTCAAAGAGGGTGTCGATGGGGGTGGCGTCATCTGTCCCTCACAGGTAGGTGATAGCTGCTCCGTTGATGAGCAGGTGTATCGTGTTGTCCAGGAGGATGAGCAGCCAGATGGAGATGAATAGGGGCCTCTCGGGCGGCGACCCCGTGGCCTTGCACGTCTCCCAGGAATGCCAGGCAGAGGGGGGAGCCAGGAAGTTCTTGATCCAGCAGACATAGGCGGCCAGCCGGAAATGGTCAATCAGCAGATGTGAGACACAAATGAGTGCCAGGGCCATCCAGCTCTGCGTGAGAAGCAGGAAAGGCAGGGTGTAGAAGAGAGAGTGCATGGCAACAGCTTGCCACCCCGTGGCATCCTTGCGCTGTTTGTGGTTGGCCATCCAATCTGACTGGAGGAAGTAGTCTCCCAGCAGGTGAGCCAAGAGTTGAGTGACAGTGTACATGTGAACCTGGTTCCTCTAACTTATAAAAAGTTATAAGCATTTCGCTCTCCGTTGACACTCCTGAGGAGAACAACTGGAGTCTTGGTTGAGCAGTCCCAACCGTAGTTCGGTTCTCTTTTGCAAGATGGATCTCACCTCTTTGTGAGGTGTCCAAAGACCAATCTCGTGGTCTGTTCGTCTCGCTGTGGTGTGCCCGTGCTTGAAGTGCTTGCGCATCTGTCGGCGAAGGAAAGGAGTTTCTGTCCATTCGTCGCACCTAAGTAGCTTGTACAGTTCTTTCCGTTCCGACTCGTTTTTCGTTTTGTGAAAGATTGCTTTGCGTACCTTCATCTTAGTGGCAGCTCGGTAGCTGCCAATATTGGTAATCACGTCTCGCAGAGTTTCTTTCCACAAGCGCGCAGAGACATCAAATTTCTTTCCTGCAAGTATCCACTTATTTCGGATCTCACGATCTCGAATTCCAACTCCTTTAAGAGATCCGTACTCATTCCACACCTCGGACCGTAGCACGCCCAGGCGACCGGCAAGTTCTTCCAGTTGCTTGTATTTTGATGCCGTCAAGTTACGGCTATGTGCGACCCGAGTTACTAGCATTCGGGTTTCTTCCGGCCTCCTCTTCGCCCGTAAAGTCGAGCTGAGAATGAGGCAATCAGCGCTACTACATCCTCAGCAAATTCCATCTCGAACTCTTTGGGCTCTGCCCCACTTAAAACCACAACCTCCACACCAAGACTCATGCAGTATTCTTCGAACACCGAGAATCCGTAGCGACACAGACGATCTTTGTACTCTACGAGAACGCGAGTAACATCGTTCTTGGCTATGCGCTTGATCAACTTCAAGAATTGCTTCCTATTGTCGTTTAAGCCACTGCCAATGTCCTTGTATAGCTCGCAGGGCCACTTTGCATTCGCACAGTGCTCCAGCAGACGACCGACCTGACGTTCTAAGTTATCCTGTTGTTTATGCGTGCTACAACGGGCATATACTAACGTGACGGTTCTGACGGCTCCTACCTCTCCTCGTAGTCGTTCAACCTCCGTCCGGGGTACAAGACGGTGGCCACCAGGGCTACGGATGGTTTTCAACGTCCCGTTTCGATCCCACGTCCTGAGTGTTGTCGTGGTCACTCCCAGTAACTTGGAAGCTACGGATAAGCGCAGAAGCTCGGTCGTAGTGGGCTTGGAACTCATCAGGGGAAAGGTCCTCTTCAAGAGGAGGCTGTATTGGCAATACCGTACCGTTCTCAAGCTCGAACTCTGTCCGAGCTACTCGAACAACCCTCATAATAGCACCTTCGTGATTGGTGTCAAACAACTTTCTTCAGGTTCTTACAACTTTATCTATAGCTGCTTCTACCTCCTTGGAACTCCGTTTCTCTTGCATCTTACTCTCCAATCTTGTGCGCGATGCGCACAAGCTCCTTGGCCAGCGGGGCTAGACCCTCCAACAGGCAAAGCCAGGAGTCCCCCTCAAGGTTCACTCGGTGGGGCTCTGCGGTCTCTCCCAGGTACAGGACTCCGTTCAAACGTTCCGCATAGGATGTACTCGTGAAGTAGTACAGCTCCACACCGTCTGGAGTCTCCTCAAGACGAATCATGTTTGGGATGATTCTGCTCCACCCTAGTATCTTCTCACCCTCAGAAGGGGTGTCCAGGAGTTCGTGCGGCTCTGGCGTGGGAAGGAACTTGCACAGGTAGTCAAAGACGCTCAGCACTCCCTGGTGCACGACTCGGAGAAGAGGTATCCAATTGCGAAGCGCTTGAACCTGGGTCCAAGGCAGTGTTCGGAGGTCCACCTGGAGTATCTTCGAGGATTCCAGCTCTGTGCAGAGTCTTCCTACTACATCCTCGAAGGTCACTGCATCATAGACTCGCACAGAAGGGTAGCCCTGGTAGATGTCCATGGCTTGAATGACGTAGGGTTGTGGTTTGCGTGCCAGTTCTTTTTGCATGCTTCTCTCTCCTCCATAGTCTCTACGCTGAATTCAGCTTCAAAGTCCAGATCCTGCGGCATCATAAGACAAACGCTTGGTATAGTCCTCGTGAGAGTCTCAACAAAGAGACCTATGCCGGGGGAGCCAAATGTTCGTCAAGACCTTATTCGGTACAAAGCTGAGTGGAAAGGAGCTGAGGTCATCGAGGCTCCACGTTTCTACCCGTCTTCGAAGACGTGCTCCCATTGCGGAAACGTGGACCGGGAGTTCAAACTCGGCATGAGCGTCTACCGCTGTGGTAAATGCGGTCTCGTGATCGGACGAGACCTGAATGCAGCGATCAATTTGAAAAACATGGCCGCAAGTTCTGCGGTGACAGCCTGTGGAGAGGAAAGCTCTGGCTCTTCTGGTAACGGGAGAGTGAAACTGACCTCTACGAAGCAGGAACCGAACAGGAGGTCTGCATGTCTCAACCTGTAGATTTCTGTAAGTTTCGGAGAACGGTACACAACGACTAGTGATGAGTTGTGCGCCCCACAACGTACTGCTGCTGCGAGGCAACGAACTTTGGAGTGCTTCCTGTCCGTTCACGCTTGACCGTGACCCCTGTGTACAACCAGGAGACCCGTGCTTTCGGGTACACGGCCTCAGAGGTTATCGGTATCGGCGCTTTCAACCCCTGTGGCATTGCCCGCATTAGGACCTCAGAAAGCAAGACCTCCACGGGTTCTCCTGGAAGTACGTCGGGAACTCCTGAAAGCACAACTGATCACTGAGCCCACTCCTCCGGTCCCCAGGAGGAACCCGAAGTTGTACCCTCCACCATTGTTGTGCACCTCGTAGATACTAATGCTCGGGTTGAACACCGAGAAGGACCAGGCAAAGGGGCTGATCACCCCATGCCAGAATCCCATATAGAACCCGGCAAGCTCCCCGCTTGTGCTCGTTTGCATCACCTTGGTGTGGCTTCCTGCTGCACAGGCAGTGAGTAGCAGGACTAGAAGCACAAACAAAGCACACATTTTCCAGCTCATCTTTCACTCTCTCCTTGTGTCAGTTTGAGACTCCGTTCATCTACGGCGATAGCGTCGCCGTACTCGACGACGTTCCTTCTGTCGCTGGTATTCCCGTTCAATCAGGCTGGCGTTGCGGACGGACCAGGCAAAGGGCAGAAGACGCATGTGCTCTGAAAGTGTGCTGACGTTCACAAACACATCCTGCAGCACCCCGACAAAGTTCCCCAGTAAGCCCAAGGCACGCTCTGCCTTCTCGCAAACCGCTAAATCACACTCTTTCGCGTTCATCTCATACCTCTTGTGTCAGTTTGCCAAGGCCACGACAGGGTGTGTCACAAATTCATGTGGGTGTGTCAAGTGCTTGGCTTCCTCGGAGCGTTCCAGAAACGGGGTAACGAGTCCCCTGGCTTGCTCCAAAGTACCGTACACACCCCTCACACCCATCGTGGCGGAACCGGACCCCCGTTCCGCCACGATGAAGGTCAGGTAGCACTCCACACCCTCCTCTTCCTGGGTGTGGGGCTGCAGCGTTACCATGACGCGGCCTGCACACCCCCATACCAACATGCTCAGGTTGTCCAGCGTACAGCTGTGTCCGCGTTTCTCTGCCTCCTGGTAGTACCGCTGCAACCAAACGCTCCACACCTTTGCCTCGAACTCCGCACATAGTGCGTTAAGAGTCTGCATGTCCTCCCAGATCGGCTTCCAAGGATGGCTCTCCCAGCGTTCCCAGGAGAATTGTATGAGCCCCACGGCGTTGGGCTTCTCCCCCTTCGGCACCGTGGCCTCATAGGCCACGAGGTCTTCAAAGAAGTTTTCGGGGCGTCGATACTTATGTTGCAAGCCCGCACGGTACCACTCCGGGGCAAAGTGTACCATCCAGTCAAAGGGACACCAGGCCAACGTAGCCTCGGTGAGCATGCGGGTGGTAACCTTTCCCGTCTTCTGGTAGTGGGCCAGCATCTCAGCCTGGTCTTGACGAACTTGCTCCAGATACGCGGCTCTTTCGGCAGTCTCTTCCATGCTACGTTTCCTCTGTTTCGTCCGGGGTTTTGTGGAGCGCCTCAAGTACTGCGCGCCTAGAATCCTGAGCGTCCGCCAACTGCTCCCGGTAGACTTCCACCAAAGCAGACGTCTTTTTAAGTTTGTCGCTGGTCTGACCTTCAAACGCGAGCATGGCGGAGAGCAAAGCTTCTCCTGGTGAAGGGAAGGGACCGTAGGCAGTCAATAGGTCATCAGGCTTGCACACCCATCCTCCGTCGCTCGGGTGGAAATGAAGCTGAAGCCTACTTCCGGCCTTGTAGTAGGCATAGGGGAAGCCGGCCGTCACATGATACCCTAGCGCCTTCAGTTGTCCGACGTGCTCCGCACGGATCTCGCTCGGTACGGTCAACCGAGTACCATTACCGGGAAACAAGTCACTAAGCAAACGGTCGAAGAACTCCCGGGCTGATGCCATCTCTTGCGCTGAAAAGCAAGGCTTAGTCATCCTGATCTCATTGCATAACCGTGCGGCGAAGGCGCGAAGCTCCTCAGCGGAACGAGGAGGCTTTGTCTCAAACCATGCCTGAGCAACCCGTAGTTGCCTCAACCCACAGGTAGCACGAGCGCGGTCAAGAATTTCCATTTGAAGCTGCGCCTCCGTCGCGATTCTGAACTCCTGGAAGTTGCTCGCCTGGTGTAAGAACACAATGCCGACAGTCAAAGCGTCTTGTCTGAAAGGATCGGGCACGTACTGAATCAAACTGTAGACCGCGTGCTTATCGGTAGATTCCACCTAGTTTCCCCTATTGAGCTAGTTTGCCGGTGTGCTGCTCGTTGTAAGGAGGCAACCACGCGATACACACCTGGTTTGGTACATTGGTGTAGCATAGCGTACTGAGAGCATCCCGAGCAGCCAAAAGGTCTTCCTCGGGAAGGTCGGGATTTGCAAACTCTTGGATGAAGTCGTCATCTTCCATCTGCAGGAGCGTTGCCGCGACCGTGAGCATCGCGTCCAGGGCCGTCTCTGTGGGATTCCCAGGAGACAGGCAAGGGTTGTGTCCCTTGTGGATGCAGTCCCACTCAGTGAGGTTCGGGAGACGCCAGGAGCCCCTCAGCACCGCACCCTCTTGTAACGACATCTCGCCTTCCCAGACCCAGATTCCAAGGGCGGGGGCCTCGTCATTCGACCACATCTCACAAGGAGACAGGTTTCCACTTTGCAAGTAGGCTTCCAGGAGCGGGGAGGCCCATAGCACAGCTCCATGCTTGGGACCCAGTATAGAGCCGCTCACCACGGCTTTGTGAAGGATGGCATTCTCAGCGTTCATTATTTTCTCCAGAGTCGATCCAGCTCCCAAACTTTCAGTTTGTTTACTCGTCTCGTAACCCATACTTCTCCCCTACAGCGAGGACATTTGGTGACGCTGCGCAGACTTCCGTCCTCATATTCTAGCCCATAGCCTTCACAACTGATGCACCGCACCAGCTCTTCTGCCGACCCCATCATGACTAGCTTGTTGAGGGCAACCTTCATGGCTTCTACACCAGCTAGTATCTGGCCTAATACCTCAGTGTAGTCCGCATTCGTAGGGGGGGGTCTGTTCCGTAACTGTAGTTGGCGACAACTCCGGGGTCTGTTTCGACAAGCTATCTTTGGTTTCCATGACTTGCTCCGAAGGTTAGGACACTCCTGTGGTGTCTCTCCATCTGTCTCTACGCAAGTAACTCCGATCTTGTCCTGCCTCAGAACAGGCAGGACTGAAACCATGCCTCGCAGGCTTCGCAGTCGTCTTTCCAACACCCGCACCACACAAGCTTCACAGGGGGTCTATCCCCGTCCAGCACGTCGCTGATCAGGTCCTCCAGACCCAGCTTGTCCTCGGTGGTGCCAGGGTGCACTTCCTTCGCCGGGGCATCCCCGTCTACACTGTCGCTGAGCAGATCCCCTAGGCCCCACTTGTCGGCGGTGCTGGCCTCGGCTTGTACTGTGTCTACCGGCCCCTTGTCATCGTCCACAGCATCATTGATCAGGTCGCTCAGGTCCACGTCATGTATTCCTCAATGACTCGCTCTCCCTTGCTCCCGTCTGAGTTACACCACGGGCAGGGCTCCGTTATACACCCCGGATGGTGTGGGTCGTGTATCCAGTTTGTACCCCAGCAGGTGGAACAAGGGGGATCCTCATGTTCCCGTCCCGGTTGGTCTTCCCAAGCCCTCCATGTCAGGGCAACCGTACTGATAGACAGGATCTTTGTCTTTCGACGGAGGATCTGGATATCCCGCTGAAACATACGCAGAAACTCTTCGAGCGCTACCTGGTTGCCCTTCCGCGTGATGCTCGTCGCTTGTGGGTTGCTATCTCTGTGCCAGTAGTGCCCCGGGGAGGGTGTGTGGTCCCCAACCCAGTAGGTGACATCCCCAATCGCGATGGCTTCGAGGTGACTACCGTTCTCGGAGAGCGATAGCAGGGCCTGCGTGTAATCCCCCCAGCGGTAGCGATAGCAGGGCCTACATAAAACAGTTGTCGGATCATTCTCACCCCCTCTTGGGTTCGCTGGCCAACGAACGGTCCTCAAAGTTTCTCTTGGTTCTGCTGTTCCATGAGTTTCTCTTCGAAGCCCTCATACTCGACGCTATCGTACTCCACGCCCAATTTGACGGTGTAGTTATCCCCGGTGAGGTAGAGAAAGATGTTTGTCCTTGGCGTGACCCATCGTTGACTCACGGTCAAGTCACCGGAAGAAACTGCGAGTCCCCATTTGCTTCGGTCATCTTTGAAAAGGTCACCCTTCCAGTTAACCTTTGGCTCGGATGGGCCATACTTGTTGCTCAATGCTTTCTCCAAAGCATCGTAGTCCAAGAAGAAGTCATTGTCATTGGAGTGTGACTCCCTGACCATGTACTTGGCTCGCGTCAGCGTATCACCTGCGAAGATGTACACAGCGAACACCTGCACACCGGCAACCGTGTCCAGGTACCGGATAAAACTCCCCGTCGGGAGTGCATCTGTGTCATGGAAGGGGCTTTTCTCCAAAGCCTTGACTTCTTCCTTTGACATTCCCCAGGTCACATTGCGAAAGTCAGGGTTGCTCGGTTTTGCCACCGCAGGGGCCGGGGCAGGGACCTCCGTGGGAGCCACGGCCACCTCCGTGGCTCCCACGGCCACATCTTCTACCACTGCAGGGGTATCCTCTTCCGCGATTGCGCTTGTAGAGGTATCCGTCTTGTTACAGGCCGTGCACAGCAGGACGATAAAAAAGAACTTTCGAAGCATGGTCTTAGTCTCCGTTTGCACTGTTCAATGTCTAGGTCACTCAGGGCATTGTCTTGTGGGTTACGTCTTCAACTCGGTCGATACACCTCCAGTTGCGACCACGGGAGCAGAGGCATGGACCTCCGTGGGCCTTCGCAGAGGGAAGCTCAAGACTGCCTCCCTCAAAGCTACGCAACCTACCTCGATCTTGTCCTGTGCTTTCCTGCCTTTCTTTGCATGCTACCGTGCCGTTGATGCTTTTCCTTTGCTCCGTCCAAGCGAGAAGAGTGTCAGGGTCTTTTTTGAAGGCTCTGCCGAAGGCTCTGCCGGAGGCTCTGTCGAAGGCTCTGATTCTACCGGGGAGGGTAGAGGCTCAGGGTCATTCACTGTTCGATAAGTGGCAATCCGAATCGTGTCGGGGTCCAGATCGATGCCCACGAATCCAAATCCCTGGGTGCGAGCCGCAACACCCGTTGTCCCCGTTCCACAGAAAGGATCAAGGACGGTCCCGCCAGGTGGAGTGACCATTCTCACCAGATACTCCATCAAGGCCAGGGGCTTCTGCGTAGGATGCTGAAAGAGATCATGCTTCTGGTGCATTCTGATATCTCTGCGAGAACACACTGCAGCACAAGTCCGGCAGTAAAAGTACCGCTCCCTCGAACTGGACTTCGGGCAGTAGAAGAAACGTGAAGCTCCACCAGAATCAGCAGGTAACGTTCGTGGTAGACTTCCGCACGCAGCCCATGATAAAACGTCTGTCTCATGCTGACTTGGAAGACTACAAACTTGCTCTACGGAAAGGGCGCTATTCAACGTGGAGCTAGCCCGTCTCATTGTCTTCTCGGAGGAAGACGAGCGGACCTACCTCGAAGTTTGCAAACCTTTGATGATCACTCGAATGGCATCAAATGCAGGCTCTAGAAGAATCCGGTCTGCTTCGAAGTCTGCTATGACTTTCTCAATCATTGCCACCTTCTCAGCAGGACAGACATCGACAGAGTTTTCGTCCAGAGGGAAGGGAGGGTCCACTACCACCCCCACCCCCACACCACGCCCCCACGAGTCAAACTCGTTGGCTGTCCAGGTTTCAGGATTCTTGACCACTCTGTCGCCCACCGAGAATGACAAACACTTCCTCTTCGCAGACGTCGGCGGGCATGTGCAGGGATTCCCGTCGCACGGAAGCCCACTGTGCCCATCACACACCATGACAAGTGCGCCGTCCGGGTCATGAGCATACCAACGAGGGTCTGCCTGATTCGGACACCCTTTCACTGCACACGGTGGAAGGATTCGCTTCTGGTCCTCTTTTGCCCTCATCGTCCTTGCTCCTTGTTTCGAGCCCTTTCAATCCAAGTCACGACGCGAACGGCCCCCAGAACAAAAAGGCTGACGCCAAGCGTTGCCAGTTGCGTGGCCAGAGGTTTGATTCTAGTCATTTCGCAGTAACCCCCATGGAAACGTGGTCACAGATCCGACATCGGCCGCCATCCCACCGATCATGTCCCTCTACGCCAAACTGAACTATATCCGCCAAAGTGTCGTCCCCGCGCTGACGCAACAGGTCAATGAGAGCACCAAGCCCGAGGTCAAGCACTGATCCCACCTCACTCATCACGCCCCCAGGAGAAAGCCCAGAAAAGCCACCTGTAGATGGGGGATTGCTCTTGAGGGTCAGGCGCCGGGGATACCAGTAGCGATACCAGCGACGCTGGTTGCAATGCCAGCAAATCTGCATGACCGTCACTCTTTTTGATTGCGTCGAGAAGTCGAGAGGCTTTCAGCGGCATTGCCACAAAGCATCTTTAGCATCTCCATGGCACTTTCCGGCGTATCCCCGTGCGTCTTTCCGAGCTGTCCCTCAGGGGACTCAATCCAACAGTCCCAGGGACGCTTTTTCAGCTTGCTGTGTTTGATGCGCGTGTACCCTCGCACCCATTCGCACCCTTTCTCTTTGGTGGACTCACGGTCCTCAAGCTTGAAGTCTCGATCCGCAAGCCAGGTCTTCCAGAAGTTAAGGTCAGATTCTTTCGCTTTCATGTTTCCCTCCAAAGGCGCCCGGTGTAAGTCACTTGCGCGTGGCAAACTTGCTGCGGAAGTTCTTGTACATGGCAAGTTTGCTGCGCAAGCGGTTGCGCTCTGCGGTAAGCTCTGCGATCTGCTCCTGTCTCGCAGACAACTCCTCTTTCATCTGCTCCCACATCTCCACATGTACGTGCTGATAGCTCCCAGAGACCTGCTGCGAAAAGCGACCGTCTCTTTTGGGAGCCAAGCTGGGCATGCGGCTGAAAGTTACCCCTTGAACGTTGATCTCGGAACCCGTGCTCGGTGCACTGCAATCCAAGGGCGTCGGCTGGTCCACTAACAGACACTGCTCCACCTGGGAGAGGAAGCTTTTCATGCGAAGGGAACCCTCGGAGTCGGTAGAGTGCACCACAACACACCCCTTCGGCCATTTGTCCCGAGCGTTCTCGGCAGCCCATTTCAAGAAGTCCAACCCCGTCTCACCATCTCCCAGGTCGTAGTCCAAGAACCATCGGGGAAAGGGAGCGTGAGAGAGGATGATTCGCTTGGCATTCTCCAGGTTCCGGGCAATGCTGTAGTCCGACGTCTCCGCATAGTTGCGCGGATCACGGACGGCATCCAGGTAGAAGCACAACTCCCGCTTTGAGCCCGCAACGGCGGGGGCTTGCACCGGAAGTTCCGCCAAGAGCTTTTGTTCCAACAGGGCAGTGAAGTCCCTCAGGTTTTGCACGATATCCAAAGAGGTGCGTGAGTCACGATTCACAGGACAGACATGTACGTGTGTTAGCACTTCGGGAGCATCCCACCTCCGGTCGGTCATCGTGTGACGCACGCTCAGCACACGAAATTGACCTGCGGATGCATTGATCAAGTCAGCCACTCGTGGGATGACGTCGACAGGCCAATGATGAATCGGAAGTTCCTCATCACCCTGATAGAACACAACTCGATTGTCCACAATACTCTCCTACTTCTTAGTGGTGATCCCATCTCACTTCGGGGCCTTCACCCAAGGTTCATATGAGACCTTGGGTTCGGTCCACTCCCCCACGCGCCGCTCCCAGAAGGTCTCCGTCGCATAATGGTCCTTGAACACGGGTGCCGTGCACCAACGCAAGTCGGCATCTACAGATACCGTGCGAATGGTGACGCCAGACAGGGAGACACCCTCCTGCTCCGCAAGCTGCTCCAGCTGCTTTCGGAGGGCGTGGGCATGCTGAGCGTGTGCGCCAACCAGGACTACGTCGCGGAAACCATTCCGCAGATACTCCAGGCATTCGCGTAGCTTCTTTGTGGTTCTACCAGAGCGGCGAACCTGGTCTGGATGTGCGAGTCTCCAAGCCTGCTCCTGGTGGCAACGGGACATCGCAATCCAAGGCCTCTTGCCGAAACCTACCGCGCCAGGGACACGAAGACCCTCATGCGGACCGTGCATCACAACATCCTTGTAGCGGCAGACCCAACGACCTAGCGGACCGCTCCGAATAAGCGTCGCGTCCGCACGCTCCCAGCATGAATCAGATGACGGGGGTCCACGGCGGACGAAGCCGTGACGTCTCAACCACTTAGAAGGTGTCATCTCTACCTCGTTTCAAGAAGCGCGTCGAAATGAATTCACGGCAATGATGGATAGCAAGATAAGGATGAAGAGGGGAGTCAGGGATGACCATGTCGCTAAGACGTGATCGAGAAACGGCTGTCGTCTGTGAATCGCTCATCAGACTCTGCAGGATCGGTTCTTCGAGCTTCACTCCGCCTCCTCAACAATTCGACAAGATTCTGACATCACAGCGGTATCCTGAAGGCATCAAATAGACGAAGCATAGGCTTCCCAAGACGCTGCGCAACTTGCTCTACGGCGATCCCTACCTCAGGGAGAAACGCTCGCTTGTTGCCAATGTAGGTTATGAGCTGCTTCGAAAGGTATGCCTCAGACTCCTGCATCGTGCTACTTCCTCTACCAGTCTAGGGTCTTGAGGGTGGGAGCTATCTCCTGCAAGGGCGACCCACCCTGGAGTGCCTTGGAAGCTTCCTTTGCAGCCTTGTAGACTGCCTCTGCCTCCTGGAAGCGACGCTTGGCATGCTTCACATGTATAGCTTTGCGCTCAACCAACGCCTGGATGGCTCCCGCCTCGGTGGCTGCGACGTAGCGTGTAGTGTGCCCACACCAACGCTCTGGCCACGCACTACCGATCCAAAATCCCCTGGGTGTCAGCTTGAGCACCTGGTACGTCTCGATGCTCAAACTGACTCCGGGAGTGCTGTGCCCAAACAAAGAGTCATACCATGTGATGTGGCCCAAGGCACGAAACACCCGATCTCCAAGTTGTGGTGTCATCCCTCCGTCTCCGTCTCCATCTCCTCGACGAAAAATGCGCTCCCAGGTTCCACACCGAGCCAACGGCCTCGTACAGTGGTCTCAATCTTCCCATAGAGCTGTAGCTCTACCATAGGATGGTCCGAAAGAGTGTCCGTCATGCTTTGGTTACCCTTGTAATTCAAGGGATACCCACAGCCCGTGCACTGACCATCGGCGTCGGCAACATGGTCATAGGGGTTGCAGCCAATGCCGCAACAGTCACACAAACGATACATAGAGGATACGTAAGGCATAAACACCTCCCACAAGATTAGGGCTCCCAAGGACCAAGTACCTCAAGGTCCGAAAGCTTGGCCGGCAAAGCCCCTACACAAACATCGTGACCCGAGGCAAGAAGCAAGAGACCCACCGGACAGGGCTTTCCCTGCTTCAAGAGAAAGTCGGGGTCATACGCAGCATTGCCGTAGATATGACAAGGTGATCCCTGGTACTCCGGGAGACCATGAACGGCACAACAAGCTAAGCCGTCCGTGAACGAAAGATGAGGGCAGATCACATTGCCATCCTTGAACACTGCCTGAGGTCCCTCCTCACCCAGAGACAGAATCACGACGGGCATCGAAACACAACAATGTCCACAACGTTGACAGAGCATCACTCCTCCGGGTCACATTCCTGGATGGCGTCTCGTACGTTAAACATTTCCGGTGATGACCAACCAATGCGGGGTGATAACGAGGGTTCGGTAGGTTCCTTCTCCAAGTCCTTCTCCGATTCCCTCTACGATCCCGACGTTCTCTGCGATATACCCCTCGACCTCAAGGCCGTTTACCTGTCCTTCGAATCTCCTTGCCCTCTTGAGCAGCCCGGTTATGAAGATCCGGTTGACGCATGCGACGGCCATGGGGACCTGGCCTTCCAGGAACTTGTTGACATTTCGTTGGATGACTTTCTCGGCTTGCTCCACATCCCCGTCATGCCTCCCAAAGAGAAACCCCTCCCCTGACAACTTGTCATCCGATAGCACTCCCTCTTTCTCTGAGATGAGAACGACAACGCCATCCCTCTTTGGAACAAGCTCAATATGGGCAACGGTACGCCCCTGCCTGCTTAGCAGCCTACCTTTCAACTCGCTGTCCTGAATCCACGCTGCAACGTCATATTTCCTCCAAATGTGAGCCCTTGACGAGCAGCAGACATCACGCCTCCAAGGTGCTGAGCAACATCCAAGATGTAGCAGAGAACCACAGCTGGGCAATCGTCATACCCTGCTCGTTCACCGACTGCAACAACCAACCTCGCGGTTGCAACTTCTGACGCAAAGGAACACTCGCGTTCGTGTACGTGAGACCATCCCGAGGTGCTACCCAACCCGCATTGCGTAACCAAGAGTGCAACAACCAACGCTGATAGCCCCGATGTACCTCCTCTTCAATGTAGGTTTCATTCGCGACAAGTAACTTCAAGATCGTGCCCGCTAAGGCGCAATCCTCTGTGGCTAGACGGTCCCGCAGCCTCGCAAAGGAAGCACAGGTCAGGATGACTGCGTCCGAGGCGCCCAGCCATACACCACCACGACAATGACTCTCACGGAAGGCTAAGGCATACACGGTGCTCAAGGAGGCGCTAGACCAAAGCTCCGTCGCGGATACCTCGGGGAAATACGGCGTGGTCACCCGAACATGAAAGTCGGCATAGTCAACACCAGGTTGACCCACACTCACTTGGGGGCAGAGACTGAAAGAAACTTGGGCGAAAGCATCACGTAAGCTCACACTCGATAGACATAGTTGGACTCGCTGTACACCAAAGTGAGAGGAAGGCAACCCACACTCGTGTCGAATTGCGCCTGGTAGTAAAAGAAGGAGGGGGCATCACCCTCACCTTGAACGGGGCAGGGGGAATCACCCTCCTCCCATTGGCATTTGCAGCCCGCAGGACGCTTGATGGTATCGTCCGCTTCACACTCCGCAGTGGTTTCCGGTACAGCACGTAAACGAGCGATCCTGCGAAACACATGAGCACTCCGAAAGCCTTCCTCATCCCAGTTCGACTCTACACCCAGGGACTCGCAGACCTGGATGTAGAACTCACGGAAGGACTCCGTGGCAAGGTCCAACGCGAGACCCTTTGGTGGACGCGGGAGGAAGTGAAGAATGTGCTCCACACTGCTGTAAAGGTCGGTAGCAGAGAAGGGGTCCACACGTAGAACACGACCGTCCTCAGAGCGTAGCGTGAACGACCACAGCTGGTGCGGACCCGCAAGGTAACCCTCCAAGGTGTAACCGTCCCCAAGGGCAGCGGCGAAACCTTTCGGGTGTGTGCCCACAGCAGCACCAGGGATTAAACACGAAAAGGAGTCTCGGATTTTCGAGTCCCATTCGCGTAAACTCTCGCTCGTCTCTTTCATAGCCCCCCTCATACAACTTGTGAAGCTCTTCGCCTAGTAGGACTTCCTGCTTGTGCTCGTACAGCATCGTGAGACGATCCCAGTTGTCTCAAAGCTTCTCCCACTCAGAAATCGGCAACGTACACTGAGGGAAGACCTCAGCATACTCCGGGAATAACTCCAGCATCCGTACACAACGTCCAAAGTCAGCTGCATCCTGAGGGACGTGGAACACCTCTGAGGGACGTATCCGATCGGACAAGAGGCGTAGCAATACCCGCGTCGAAATACTGCTCACCAGACGTCCACAGGAAAAAGTCGATCCGACCCTCAAGGTCTGCCCTGAGATCCTGCTTGCGCTTGTTGTGACGCTCCTGGATGGTGGCTCGCCACTTATCGCCCTGATCCCTGTTGGTCAAGATCTCAGTGCCTTGAAGAAGGCACTGTGATCCATGTCGATGACGTCAAAGCCCCTGTCCTCAACTAGCTTCGCAACTGCTGGAAGATCCATGAGCGGAACCTCACCACGGACAATGATTCCATACTCCTCTACCTCAATGCTGAACATAGCTCCCCTCCCTACAAAACTCTCTCCGAGGTTGACATCGAGCACCACAACGAGGGGTCCGAAGAACCAAACAACACCCCCTCGATTGTCACTACGCAAACGTCAGAGGGTTTGTCCTGCGCAAACGTGGATACCCAGGGAGGAAAGACCTTGCAAAGGAGAGCGTAAAGCGCCATTCTACGCCTGTGGGAACAGACTGCACCTGTGGTGGGGCTATCCCCAGGGGGAGAGCGGAGAGGGTTGGAAAGAACACTCGGGGAAAACTTTGCCAAACTTTCAAACTCAAGTGGAGACCCCAGGAAACTTTGCCAAACTTTCCACCACCCCCGAAACACAAGGCTTTGCCAGCATGCCCAAACTTTCCCAAACTTTCCCAAACTTTCCCCAAAACTTTGGCGAAGGACATGGGGAAGGGCAAGGCGAAGGACATGGGAAAGGCGCAGGACCAGACCAGGGACAAGGCAAAGAGCAAGGCCCTGGACATTGCCGGGAGTCCTACCATGGACATTGCCCTGGACATTGCCCTGGACATTGCCCGGGCACCCCCAATGGCACCCCAATGGCACCCCCAATGGCACCCCCTGAGGGCACTCCCAAAGGAACCCCCAATGGCACCCCCTGAGGCACTCCCAAAGGAACCCCCAATGGCACTCCCAAAGGAACCCCTGAGGGCACTCCCAAAGGAACCCCCAATGGACAATGCTCGACACGAGTGTGCCCGAAGGGCACTCTTGAAAAGCGAAGTCAAGATGGGGCAGCCAAAAGTCAGGCGTTAAATGCAGGACGTTGTCGTCCGATGTCAAAGCCGGACGCATCGCGGCCTACCTCAGACCTCACCCAGACTTCGACTTAGCGATGAGGCAGATCCCAAAAACCCTTGCGTTAGGCGGGCTTGCAGAGCAGGCCGTGACGAATTGCTGTTTTCTTTGCGGACCGGATAACCCCCTTACACCTACATTACCGCTGCCCAGGCCCTTCGGGCCGTCGGCAGTGGTCAACATGAGAGGAGCGGACGGATGCTACTGTACACGAGGCAAGAGCATGGGCATCTACCTGTAGAGGCCCTGGAGAGCGGATACAGGCTATGGCAAGCGGATGGTAGCCATCAGGACTACCCCAACGCTCGACGGCTGCTAATGGCCCTGCACGGTGGCAGGAACGCGGGTTTGACATTTGACCGCTACTTTCGCCAGGGCCGTCACAGTCCCATGCGTGGTCGTCCTCGGCTCAATTTGCAGGGGCTCTGCCGGCAGGCAGAGCGTTGCCGTGCTCCCCAGGCTCCAGCCCCCCGTGGTATTGACCTGGCACGTCGTGGTGATGAGGTAGCGCGCCTCCTGTACGCCGCGTGCGGGCAGATCATCCGAGGCTACGGTTACGAGTTCCAGGAGGTCCTCCAGGAGGTCTATGCGGGCATCCTGGTACGCAACCGGGGGGCAGGCGCCTGGAACCCCGCCAAGTCTTCCTTTGGGTTTTACGTGACGCTGGTGTGTCGTTGTGTGTTTTCGAACTACCACAAGCGAGAGCAGCGTCGCAGGGCGCGTGAGCGTTGCGGTTCCTGGACATTCAAGGGTGGCACCTGGGACCAGGTAGACGCAGGGGACACGGCTTCTGTGGACGCCTCAGACGACGTGTTTGGCTACGTGTCTGAGGTGGAGGAGTGCATGGAGGACCTGTCCGAGTACATCGTGGACCGCTTTGACGCTTACAAGCAGGATGCCACGCTCTACCAGGACGCTGAGCTGGCTCAGCAGGTGCTCCCCCTCCTCTATGCGGGCAAACGCAGAGCAGAGATTGCCCTGGACCTAGGGGTATCCCCGCCAGCCGTAGGCCGGGCCTTGTCCTACCTGCGCAAAGCGGCTCAGGATTGGGTGGAGGATATTGTCCTACATTGAGACCTGGCTGTGAGGTGTTTTGTTTGTTCGAGGCGCGTTGAGCGGATGTCCCGCAACCCTAGTGTTGGCGCCAATTCCTCCTGGTAGCGTTTGGTCTCCCCCTGGGGTCAAAAGGGCACCTCAGGGGGCTTAGATCGAGGATGCAAAGTGGGAGATAGGCGCAGGTGGGAACACACAGGCACACCTTGACACACCTGAACAGAGGGCTCTTTGAGGGCCCTTGAAAGTTTCGTTGAAAGTTTCGTTGAAAGTTTCGAAAGTTTCGAAAGTTTGCCCAAAGTTTCGCCAAAGGGCGGAGCCCCAGGCGCGACGCGGGTTTTGAAAGTTTCGAAAGTTTCGTCCAAAGTTTCATTGAAAGTTTCGAAAGTTTCGAAAGTTTGCCCAAAGTTTCGCCAAAGGGCGGAGCCCCAGGCGCGACGCGGGTTTTGAAAGTTTCGAAAGTTTCGCCCAAAGTTTCATTGAAAGTTTTGAAAGTTTTGAAAGTTTCGCTGGCCCTTTGGGAGACTACTGAACAGGGTTGCGTGTCGAGGGAATCGAGGATGCAAAGTGGGAGATAGGCGCAGGTGGGAACACACAGGCACACCTTGACACACCTGAACAGAGGGCTCTTTGAGGGCCCTTGAAAGTTTCGTTGAAAGTTTCGTTGAAAGTTTCGAAAG
>Ga0210043_1000902_pt1 | contig 29045 bp, 46 predicted proteins | sample CryGeymet201501t_FD_183990 | JGI IMG/M metagenome (GOLD analysis project Ga0210043, IMG submission 183990) | Groundwater microbial communities from Crystal Geyser aquifers in Utah, USA - Crystal Geyser metaG 2015-01t (SPAdes) (version 2) | ecosystem: Environmental > Aquatic > Deep subsurface >... | reverse complement strand
CCGGCGCGACCCTGAGCAATGGGGCTACTACGCCACACTGGACCGCGTGGACGCCTGGCAAAAGGCCCACGGCGGCACCGTTGACTTTGGGGCCAACAACCGGGCCGACGCCAAGCTGCTGGCTAATTTCCGAAAGACCCTGCGCGCGGCCGACGTGCCGGCCGCCATCCAGTTTTACCACAAACTGCTGGCCACCGGTTACACGGCCGAACGATTTGCGGCAAGCGTGCGCGCGGCAGACCCCCTGCAGACGTTGAAACGCGAATACCGGCAGCAATTCTTTGCCGAGCTGAGCCCCGCCGCCCAGGAAGATGTGCGCCAAGCCTACCGCTATGTGCAGCGCATGGAGGTGTTCAAGCGCCGTGAACGGCAGCTGTTCCCCAGTAAAAAAGCAAGCACAGCCTATCGTGAGCGATTTGCCCAACAGCCGCGCGATGATGTGTTTGCCGGACTAATGCTGGATGCCGCCAGCAGAGATGACGACGCCGAGGAACTGCGCGCCGAGAAATTACTGGCACAAGCATTAAGAAAGTAATTGATACAGGTCAAATGGTGGTCAAATGCAATTACAAGTAGTTCATATACAACATATGAATTCAGGTCTCAGAAGCCTGTGCCTCACGGTGTGCGGGTTCGAGTCCCGCCTTGGGCACCATGGCTGTTTTCATAGGTAAAACGGCATGGTTTGGGGAGCGCGGACAAAATGACAGAATTGACCTAACGGACAGTATATTGGTCAAATAACTTGCGCCAAACTGTAGCCAGTGGTAGCGAATGCCCCATGTGGCAATACCGGGGACCATTTCATAAGGAACAAGCCATGACTTTGACGGCAGCCAACGGGGCCGCGATGCTCTATGTCTTGGCTTTTTCGAAGCGCACCAAGATAGGGATTGCAGCAGAAACAACCCGGCGACTCAAACAGCTGGTGTGGGAACACGAAAAGCTGGCCCACGAAAATCCTTTGCACGTGGCCATTACCATGCCGACGCCTTGGGCCCGAAAGATAGAAAGCCAAGTGCTGAAGCAATATAAACCACACCGGCTGGCCGGCGAATATCTGGCGGTAGAATTTGACACGGTATGCACGGCGCTGGAACTGACATGGGAAAAAAACGCCATCGCCGCAGCGTCAACCGCGTTGTGGGTGGGGGGGAGATCAGCTGAACAGCCCAGATTTTACCGCACCGTGCGCAAGGACACACCCTTCCAAATCTGCTGGGCCGATCCAACCGGCCGCAAAAGAAACGGCCGCCGGGTCAGAATTGCGAAGTGGTTTTCCCGCGAGGATGAAGCCAACGAATATTTTGCCACGGTTACCGACAGCTGGCGGGCGGGAATTCTTAAAGAACAAACCGACGCGGCACAGGCGCTTAACCTGCTGCGGGGTGAAGGAATCACATTGACTGAATTGGCCGCCCAGTATCTCGCCCGGCGATGAGCGCTAAGCTCTACGCAATCACCAAACCGCTGCCCATGTGGCAAGTGGTATATCTGGACTTTGTAAATCGCGACAGCCGCGGCCGTCCCCGCAAAATGCGCAAGCACTTTTTGAATTTGGAGGAGGCAAAAAATTACCAGCGAGAACTTAACCGGCAGATTGCTGCAGAGGGAATGGCGGGGGTAAATTTCGATGCAAACGTGAGAGCCGACGCCATCGCCGCGCGGCGCAAGCTGGACCTGGCCGGCCACCTGGAAACAAGCCTGCTGCAGCTGGCCAACCTTTACACCGAACAGGTGACCGGCCACGCGGCCGCCGTGCAACCGATCGCCCCGCAGATCGAGGCGTTTCTGGAGGACCGGCGCAACGACGGGCTGGCCGATGAAACCGTGAAAAATTTATCCACCCGGCTCTGGCTCTGGGTGCGACTGGCCAGCGTGACCAACCTGGGCGACATATCCCGCGCGAGCGTGGAACCACTGCGCGCCCGCAAGGCCCACCCCCAGACCCGCCGCAATGATTTGAATGCCGTGAGTGCCTTTTGCACGTGGCTGATGGAGCGCCAGCTGATACCCTACCACCCGCTGAAGGGACTGGCCCGGCCCAAGGTGCCCCATGGCCGCAAGCCCGTGTTTAATGTGGAGGAAACCGCGCGCGTATTGACGGCCGCCCGGACCATGCGCCAGGGCAAATGGCTGGGCACTTTGGCCGTTTTGTTGTGGACCGGTTCCCGGCCCAGCGAGATCGAGGAAACCCGGCTGCACTACGGCCGCCACCCGTTTGCGCGCATCGAGGGTGGAAAATTGAAGGGCCGGGCCAACCGCACCGTGCCACTGATGCCGGCCGCGCTGGCCTGGCTGAAGGCCGCCGGAGCACCCGCGAGCGTGCCCCCGCTGAGCCGGCACGGCCGCGAGGAAATCGCCACCGCGGCAAAGGTGCACTGGGCCCCGGATATATGCCGGCATACCTTTATCAGCAACCGGGCCGTGCTGACCGGCAGCGATGCCCTGACCGCCCGCGAGGCCGGCACCAGCGAAGCCATGATCCACCGCCATTACCTGAACCTGCGCACCCGCGCGGAGGCCCGCAAATGGGCCGCACTGCGCCCAAGCGGCAATTGACGGACGCAGGAAACCTGCGCACCTTAGCTTCAATGCCAACCTACAACGAGGACGACCCGGAAAAGCGCGTGCATGTGTTGAGACGGAAGACAAACACACAAATTGAGGCCGCAGAAAAAGCACGGCAAGAACGGATAGCATTCAACACTGGCACGTTATCTGATTGGGAAATTGAAGCGGCTACAGCGACGACCCAACAAGCCCGGTCGCATGCGCAAAGCATGGTCGAATATATCCGCACCAAACAACAGCGGGAAACTTTAGAAAAAGCACTGGCAAGGGCCAGCGCGTGGAAGGGGATAGCCATCACCCTGGCCGTGATGCTGGCCGCGTTGGCTTGGATGAGCCACCAACCGGCGGGCCGACCCATGGGCCCAGATAAAAACGAAATGCACGAACGCTAATTAATCAGCCATCGCGCAAGAGGGGGCAGGGAGACACCAACAGGGAAGATTGAAACGGCACGGGCTATGCCCGGCGGGCCATGAATCAACTGGCGTGTTTGACAGGGGGAACAGGAGAAGTTGACCCGCTTGCTCCCCCTTGCGGCTTTTCTGCCGCCTCACTTTTGTAGGGCAACTGTTCCTCCGCCACTTTTAGTTCGTGATTATATAAAATTTCGTCGGCGGACGAAATTGGAGGACAACCTTGCTCATACCAATTGATGAGCAATTCCGCCGTGTATTTGCTTTTGGACCATTTGAGCAACTCGGCCCGCCGAATAATTTCCATGGCGACAGCCTGAGGGACGCTCGCGGATATCACTTCCTTGCCTAGACCTACAGAGTTAGTTGCCACAATACTTATAAGAATTGTAAGAAAAAGAGTTGACGCAAGAGAAAACACATCCTAAGTCTTAGAAGTTCACTAAGTCTTAAGATGCCCAACGAAGTAATATCCACCAGTGTGCCGGAGCACGTAGCGAATGAAATCAAATCCCGTGCACTGAAGCAGGACCGCAGCGTGAGCTATATTGCCGGGCAAATTTTGAGGCAGCAAATAGCAAACCGCCCGGCGCCAGAAGTGCAATTTGCCCGCCGCCGGACCCGGAGGGCCAAGCAGTGAAGGCGCGCGACTTATTGCCGGCGGACCGGCAGCTTTTGGAAATCTCCTACGCGGGAGGAAAACCGACTTTCGGGCCGTGCCAGCCAAAGAGCCAAATGCGGACGCTTGCGACATACGTTGGGGTTACAACGAAACACCGCCGAGGCACGGCCCGCTTCTTTTTGAACTGGAGGGCTGCCCGTTGATCGTGACGCCCAGCCTCCGCGAGATCGACGCGATCGCCGGCCGCAGAAGCGGCAAGGTGCGCAGCCCCGTGATGGCGCGCAAGCTGGGGGTGCACCCCCGCACGATCCGCCGCTGCTACCTGCGGGGGGGCCTGCCCGGAGCCAGGGAGCACGGGCCGCGAATCCTGGAAGTGCCGGTGCACCTGGTGCGCCTGGCCGAAGCCTACGGGCTCCACGGGGTGGAGCAACTGGCCAAGGCCGGGTTGATCACTGAGCTGAGGAACACCCCCAACGAACCCGTAAAAACTCCATGAGCACGACAACTGCGGTTACGCTTTCGCATGTGATTTTTACGGCGCTGCTGGCGGCCGAAAAAGATCTGCCGCCAGAATCCCGCGCACTGATCGAAGCGCACGACGTGCTGTACCGGGAATGGATAAGTGGCTACGTGCCGGAAGCTTCATTTCGGATTTCTCCCGCACTCGAAGATGCGCGCGCGGCAATTCGGCGCGATCCGCTGGCGGAGTTTTGCATGGAGCTGCGCAAGCAGGCCAACGCCGCCTGCTTCAAGGAGCGGGAAATAGAGCAGCCGAGCACCAATAAAAACTAAACTTTTATGGCCTACCCCCAACAAGCCCCCAGGGCCCGGCGGCCCTATGCGCCGAGACCCCCGCAACCCAAAGCGCCGCCGCCGGACCCGGTCCCCAAGGTAAAGACCGTGGGCCCGGAAGATTTGTGGGTGACACTGCAGAGTGTGCGCCAGCTGGCCAGCGGAGCGAGCAAGCGCACCGCGGCCATGGCCGTGCCCGGCGGGGTGGTGATCAACACGTGCACGCGGGGAGCCGGCTACGCGGCTGAGGCCCTGGTGTTTGTGCCCGGGGTGGCCCTGCAACGACACAAGACCGGACTGGGCACCATCGTGCCTGCACACGCATGAAGACCTGCCATAGCTGCATTTACTGGCTGAAGCTGGGCCAGAGTCACGCGCCGCGCCGCGTAGTCTATGACAACCGCGTGGTGACAATCGCCCCCGGCGACGAGGGGCAATGCCGTGCGCAGCCCCCGGCCACGGACAACCGCTGGCCGCTCACCATGGGCGGCGACTGGTGCGGCTGCCATGCCGACAAGAGCAAGTTTTCCACTCTCGACGCGGGAAAGCCCGGCGACGTGCCCCCGGAGGATAAAACCCCCAGCGGTTCGGGCAAACCGACCCCGCCCACCAGCGGCAAAGCGAAGTAAATAGCCGGCCCGCGCGAGAGCATTTTTTGCAACGTAAACCCAACACATGACGATGAAGAACAATCCCCCGACCGAGGCCCCGCAAGGGGTGTTTCTATCCACGCTAGGTTCCATGAACGATGGCCAGGTGTTGCGCGACCTGGACGACGCCCTGCGCGAAGTGACGCGCGCGTGCCAGCTGGCAATCAAAAAGGGCAAGGTGGTGCTGCAGCTGGAGGTGATACCCAGCGGCACCGGAGTGGGCGACACCCCGCTGGTGAAGATCATAGATACGATCAAAACCACCCTGCCACAACCCGCGCGCGACAAGCAGCCGGTTTTCTTTGTGGACGAGGAAGGCAACCCCACGCGCCGCAACCCTGCGCAACAGGAAATGCAGCTGGCCGCCATGGACGGCGGGGCCGCCGACAAACCCACCCCCGCTTTGGCCAAAAGCCAGTAACTGGATTCGACAAGCTCACCACGGGCCGAACCCGCAACCGCAACAAAAACCACAATCATGACAGACAATAATTCCATGGCCGAAGCGCCGCACATCATCGCCATTGCCAAAGAGGCCGCCGAGGCCAACCGCCACAAGGAAGTGACCCTGACCGGCCACCACCCGTTTTTAATGGGCCCGGCCGGAGTGTTTGACCCGAGCAAATTCCGCATCAAGCCCGCCGAAGCGCAGGCCGTGATCAGACTGACCGAGGTGAGTTCCTTTATCGACTACGTGACGGACCACGCCCTGCCGGAACAGACGGTGATTTTTGCCCAGTTCACGCCCGAGCGCGTGCAGTTTATGGCCATCATCGACTGGCACCAACGCAAGGACAACGCGGCCCAAAACGGCACGCACCGCGCGCTGCTGACGCTGGAAACCACACCGGAGTGGCAGGCCTGGCTGGACAAAAACGAAAAGCTGATGCCGCAAGAGGCCTTTGCCGAGCACATCGAGGAACACGCGACGGACATAATCAAACCGGACGCGGCCGAAATTCTCGAAATGACCCAGCTGCTGGAGGGCAAGAAGACGGCCACTTTCAAGCAGGGCCGCCGGCTGAAGGACGGCCGGGTAATTCTCTCCTACGTGGAGGATATCGAGCTGCGCCAAGGCGAAGGGGTGAACCGCAAAACTGACGACATGAACCTGCCCGACAAATTCCGGCTGGGGCTGGTGCCGTTTGTCGGCAATGCGGGCATTGAAATTGACGCCAAACTGCGCTTCCGAATCGGCAACAATGGCACGGTGAGCTTTGCCTACCTGCTGGACCGGCCGCACGTGATCGTGCGCGAAGCCGCGCTGGCCGCCCGCGAGCAAATCGAAACCGAAACTAAGCTGCGCGTGCATTTGGGCTCTGTCTGAACGGCCGGCCCGCAACCAACCAAAGAAACCCGAACCCATGAACTACAAGAACGGCCGCAAGGCCCAAAAGAAAGACCGGGTATTTATCGACACCCCGAACGGCCTGAAAGTGGGCACGGTGACGGAACTGAACCCCAAGCAGGGCGTGCTGGGGGTGGTGTGCGACCACCGGGAACTGGAGGTGCACCCGGCCCAGTGCAACACCGTGGAGGACCACAACGCGGGCCGCATCGACGCCCCCGCGCCCAGCCCCAAGCCCACCGAGGGCGACCTGGAACTGGAATAACCCGCAACCCCCAACCAAAGGAACCCAATGGCCCGAACAAAGAAAACAACGCGGCAGTGGCAGGACCACCCCGCCACCAGCCAACTGCGCGACCACCAGGTGAACGGACTGAACGAACTGGTAACAATCCAGATCGTGGACAAGCCCGGCCCCGGAGGCGCGCGCCACCACTACAAGCTGCAGTTGCGCCGGCCCGGACTGACCCCCGGCAGCCCCGGCCCGCTGGTGAAAGAGTGCCACATCGAATTCCAAAACGGGGCGATCCTGGAGAGAGGCCCCAACGGCTGGACCCAGGAGGCCCTGCTGGCGATCGTGGCCCACCGGCTGATGTGTTTCCAAACCGGGCCCTTTGCGTGCAAGGAAAACGCGGACGCCCTGCAACACGTGCAGGCGGCCATGGAGACCCTGCAGAGCCGAACCCAGCGGCGCGTGGCCGCCGGCACCGAAGGCACCCACAAGGGCAACTGAAACAGCCGTGAGCGCTTGGACTGACATAATCGCCGGCCTGCGCGGCCCCCGGCTGGCACTCTACGACGACGTGCTGCACGGCCGCACCGTCAACCTGCAGGCACCGCTCATGCAGAATCTGCTGGGCTGGCTGGCCTACCACCGGCTGGTGTGGCGGGACGAGGGCCAGCTGAAAGCCCGCCTGCCCGCACAGGCCAGGGAGGTATTTCAACGCGCAGGCCCGGCCCGTGACGCCGGCCGGCAGATCAATTTACCGGAGCGTGGGCACACCGCCGGGAGTGAAACCAAGGGATTAGTGGAAGGCACCCCCGGTGACACTGTGCCCGCGCATCCGGCTCAACCTGCAACCCCCCAGCGGCCGCAGGTGCACGACTACCAGGCCGAATTGTTTGGCTGAAAAAGAAAGGACTCCATGAGCAGCACAAGACATGACCGCAATTTCAAGAGCTACGACAGCGAGGAACAGCGGGACGAAAGCAACGTGGTGCTGGAACCACTGAGCGACCCGGAATTCCCACTGGGCAGCTGGCAGGACACGGCAAAGTTTTTCCGCCGCCGGGGCTGCACTTTCCACAATTTCATAATCGCCGGCGGGGGCACCGAAGACGCGGTGGACATTTCGAGCGAGGACCACGACAACGTGTTTTCCAACTTCACCGTGACCTGCGGCCGGGAACGCGCGCTGACCTTGAAGGGGGGCAGCTGCAAGAATCTGCTGCGCTTTTGGGTAATCCACGGCCGGGGCCGAATCGTCGAGGAAGAATTTGGCGTGTGGAGTAGCTCGAGCCAGCAGGCCTGCACAGGCAACGTATGCGATGAACACTATTGCGCGGACGGCGGATCCGTGCGCTACGCCTACGTATGGGGCTCGCGCCCGCAATATTTGAACACCCGCACCACGCACGTGTGGTGGTGGAGCGTGTGCCTGACCCTGCATTTTTGGGCCAAGTATGTGTGGCATATCTGGCTGGGGAGGCCCGACAAATGAAGCCCGAGGCAATGCAGACCCTGGCCGATTGCGAACAGCTGCTGGCCGAACTCTACGGCCAGCTGATCCGCGCGGGCTGGAAAAATGACGCCATGATTACGCGCGTGAAGGAACAACACCAGGCTGTGCGCACCGCGCTGGGCCTGCCCAACGAACCCGAAGCCAAATGAAACTAAACGAAGACCAGGTGCCGGCCACGGTGGACGAGGCGATCGAACAATTGTTCGCTGCACTGACCAAGGAGGACAAGGCGCAGATTGGCGGGCTGGACAGCGCGGCCGTGCACATGACGCTGGGCATGTATCTGCGCAACAACTGGAGCCTGTGGGACCGCACCACCAAGCTGAGCCAGGACTTTCAAACGCGTTTCAAACTCTACGGCCATGGCGATGACCTGAGCGGCATGATTCTGCAGGGGCTCTGGGCCAGAGTGCAGGACCGCAACGTGGCCCACGTGCTTGAGCAAGAGGCCGAGAAATACCGCCGGCACTGGCTGGCCCATGGGCTGAACCCCGAGACCGGAGAACGCAACGCAGCGAACAACTGAATTTATGAACGAATCACCCCCCGCCAATCTGGAAGATTTTCCCGCCAACGCCGGCCCGGCCCCGGCGCCCTACGCCGAACTGCCGGTGCAACTGAACGAGCAGGAAAAGGCCATGCTGCTTTGGGCCGGCACCAGCCTGCACTACCACACGCTGCGCAGCTGCGTGGAAAGGCTGCTGGACAATGCGCAGATCCACCCGCCGACCCAAGGCAAGCGCAACGCACGTTTGCTGGTATATGAGGACCGCGCGCAGGAGCTGCGCGACATGGTGTTGAATCCCGTGCAGCTGCACCAGGAGGCCACCGAATTCTGGGAGGCCCGGGAACAGGAAACCGAAATCACGGCCGGCCTGCACCGCATGGCCACGCGCCTGGCCGGGGTGGTGCGACGGCTGGAAGCCCAGGCGGGGGTAAAACCACTGCCCAACGACGGCACGCCCATGGACGAGCGGATCGAACAGATTGCCACCGTGCTGATCGACATTGTGCAGGCCCAGGCCCGCGAGTTGACCGACTTGAAAGCCCGCCTGCTGAACCGCCGCCGCTTGGTGCAGCAACCTGCCGCGGCCCCGGCTGAGGAACCGGCATGATGGGCAAATTTTTTTTATTTATCCCTATCAGCTTTTCCCTGATCCGACCCATCGGGGGGAAGCTGATCGTGAACGGAACAGGCCGGCACAAGAAAACATGAGCATCCGCGTGAACAGTTATTTTTCCGGGGCCGGCCTGTTTGACCTGGGCCTGCACCGCGGGGGGCTGGACGTGCAGCAGAGCCTGGAGATCGACCCGACATGCTGCGCGACTTTGCGCCGCAATTTCACCCACGCCGTAATTCAGGCCGATGTGAAACAGAAACTGGTGGCCGAACAGCCGGGCTGCCACGTGATGGCCGCGACCTACCCGTGCACGAAATATTCGCCCATCGGGGACATCCACGGGGTGCGCACGGGGGACGAACTCTACCTGCACTTTTTTCGCCTGCTGGCGATTGCCCGGCCCGAAGGCTACCTGCTGGAGAATGTGCCCGGCATGAAAAAATTCACCGTGGTAATGGAGGCCATGACCAAGCTGCCCGACTACTACGTGAGTGTGTTTTGCCCGGTAGCCACCGAACTATGGCTGCCTCAGAAGCGCAACCGGCTGATAATTTTTGGCAGCCGGCGGCCCTTTGCCTGGCGGCCGCCCGAGGCCACGCGCGCCGTGCCACTGGTCGAGATACTGGAGAGCGAACCGGACGTGGAAATTCCCGCGTATGTCTACCGCCGGCTGCGCGGCCGCTACCGGGACAAACCCATTGTGAGCGATGCCGCGCGCGGCGACGTGGCCCCCACCTGTGTGGCGCACTACGCCAAGGATGTGAGCACCCGGCTGGTGGCTGATAACCGCTACAAAAAAGGCGTGCGCCCCTACAGCGTGCGGGAATACGCCCGCCTGCAGGGAGTGCCAGACTCCTTTACCTTTGCCGGCACCCGGCAGGAACAATACCGGCAGATTGGCAACGGGGTGCCCGTGCCCATGGGAGAATGGGCCGGCCGCGAATGGTGCCGCTATTTCGGGAAACACGCATGAATTTATGAAGACGATTGTAATCTATCACCGGGCCGATTTTGACGGCCTGTTTTCGCGGGAAATCGCCCGGCAAGCCTTTGGTGAAACTGCGGAATATATCGGCTGGGACTATGGCGAGCCGGTGCCAGAGGTGCACATTGCGGCCACACTCTACATGATTGACATAAGCGTGGATGGTTTGATGCAGCACCCCGGCTTGGTGTGGATAGACCACCACAAAAGTGCGATTGAAAAATACCCCGAAACAATCCCCGGCTACCGCATCGACGGAGTGGCCGCTTGCCGCTTAGCCTGGCAGTGGTTTAATAAGCCCAACGGCTTTGCCTTGCCGACCAAGGCCCAATATTACGACCGCACCGTGGAAGAACCGCACGCCGTGCGACTGGCCGGCGAATATGATATCTGGGACAAGCGCGACCCAGACACGGATTTGTTTCAGCACGCCCTGCGCAGTTGCGAACTGACGCCGGCATTATGGCAGGAATTGCTGACCGCCGGCAAACGCTCAGCTGTTGTGCTTTCGCTGTTGAAGGACGGCCGCGCCGTGGCCTACGCCCAGGGCAAGCAAAACGAATCCATTATCAAGCACAACGGATTCACCGTGAACTTTGAAGGCCGGTGCTTTTTGGCCTGCAACCATGCGCGCTACAACAGCCACTTGTTTACGGCCGGTCTAAAACCGGAGCACGAAGGGTGCCTTGGATTTGGCTACGACGGCCAGGGCCAGTGGCGGATATCACTCTACGGAGTGCCGGGCAAACCGGAGATAGATTTTTCCCCCATCGCAGTGAAATATGGCGGTGGAGGCCACCGGCAGGCCTGTGGATTCAAATGCAAGACCCTGCCTTTTGCGATTTGAAGCCATGCACACGCTGATCGTAAACGAACCCATCGAGATTGGCCGGGGCCGGCAGTTGCCACGGGGCAGCTGGCTGGCTGACACGGTGAATGCCGGCCTGTGGCTGGCCCAGAATCCCCGCCGGGTGGAACTGCATCCGGCCCCCGTATTGCGGGAATGGGACAAGAAAAGAAAAAACGTGCTGGTAATCCGGCCCGGTGGACTGGGGGACCTGATCATGCTGACGCCCATCCTGCGCGCGCTGCACCAGCTGGGCCAGCGCGTGAGTGTGTGCACCGTGCCAAGCAATGCCACCGTGCTGGAAGGCCTGCACTTTGTGCACGAATGTATCGACTACCCGCTGCGCACTGACTTGCTGCGCGGCTACGACGCGGTGGTGAGCCTGGAGGGCACGGTGGAAGACGCCGAGCATCCGGCCACGGAACACGCGCTGGAGTGTTTTTGGAGAAAATTTCCGTTTTTATGCATCCCCGACCGGCAGCCCGAACTGTGGCTGAGCGAATTTGAAAAGGCGGCCGCGCTGCTGAAGTGGCCCCGGCCGAAGGGCAAGCACGTGGTTGGGGTGCAGCTGGCCGCCAGCAGCCCCGTGCGCAGCTACCCGCAGGTGCACAACCTTTTGAAAGTGCTGCTGCACATGGGGTGCGGACTGCGCCTGTTTGGCGAGCCGGGCCGGCACCCGGTGCAGATAACGGCCGCCCTGAGCGACCGCGTGCAGGTTTTGCCGGCGGCAAACCCGGCCCCGAATTTTCGCCAGAGCATGGCGCTGGCCGCCGATTGCGATTGCCTGGTGTGCCCGGACTCGAGCCTGGTGCATGTGGCCGGGGCTTTGGGCATCCCCTGCGTGGCACTCTATGGGAGTTTTCCCGCGATTGTGCGGGTAAAATACTACCCCACGGTGCTGCCGATCGAGGGCAGGGGAGAGTGCGCCGGCTGCTGCCACCATGGCCGGCCGAAAATGTGGCCGCAGGCGCACTGCGCGCGCAGCCAGTTTTGCCACGTGCTCGACAGCATCCACCCGGCGGCAATCGCGGCCATGGTCAAGCAGGTGCTGGAAAGGAGGGCTGATTGATGAACCATGGCACGATAACCGGTGGCGTGGTGAAGGAAGCCAGCCCAGCCTACGTGCCGGGCAGCATGGTGAAAAAGATCCTGCTGACCATCGCCACGAGCGACAGCCACCGCCAGCCCAGTTTTTGGAATTGCGAGGCCGAGGACCCCACGGTGTGCGACTATCTGGAGCGCGAGGCCCAGCGCGGCCGGGGGATAAAGATCGACTACGAACTGGCCACACGGCCCTACATACAACACGGGGTGCACAAGGGGGAAATACGATTTTTGCGCGTGCTGGCCGCCGAGGTGGCACCGCCGCGCCACAATGCAGCGGAAGCACTGGAGGAAGTGGAAACATGAGCCAGGGGCAAACCATCCCACTGGCCACGGCGCAAAAAATTGCGGAACTGATCCGCAGCGAATTGGCCGGCTACTGTGCGCAGATCGAGATTGCCGGCAGTGTGCGCCGGCAGCGGCCGCACTGCAGCGACATTGACCTGGTGCTGCTGCCCAAGGACGGCCTGCGCCCGGAGATCGAAGCGCGGGTGCGGGCCAACCCCAACACCCGCGTGATCAAAAGCGGGCCACAGATTGTGCAGCTGCTGCTGGCCAATGGCGTGCAGGTGGACCTGTATATGGCACGGACGGCGATCAATGACCTGGCCGGCTACATACCCGGCAACTTTGGCATGCGGCTTTTGGCCATGACCGGCAGCCGCGAGCACAACGTGTGGCTGGCCGAACTGGCCAAGCAAAAGGGCTACCACTTTGCCCCCTACAAGGGGCTGATGCGCGGCGGCCGCTACGCCATAACCAAACCGGCCGGGGCCGGCAGTGCCAAACCCACGGTGGAATATCTGGACGGCGAAGTGTGGCGCGGCGAAAGCGAGCTCGAAATCCTGCGCGCGCTGGGCCTTGGATGGATCCCGCCCGAGGCCCGCGAGATCGACCGCGTGAACCAACACCCGAGGGAGGAAGCGCCGTGCTGACCTGCCTGATCTACCTGGTGACCGTGGCGCTGGCCTTGCCCCCGGAGCCACTGACCGCACCCCGACCACCCGTGCGCAACCTGCAGCCATGGGAACGCCCGACGAAAGGCCGCCGAGCATGAAGCACCAGCGCGGTGAATGTGAAGCGCTGCGCCTGCTGCGCGCGATCGTGGAGGGCAACAGCGCCGAGGCCGTGCTGGCCATGGGGCAGGCGCGCCAATTGATCAAAATTTTCCACCGGCCGGGCCACCACCCGCACCCGCTGCGCAAGATCACCCAGGATCAGCTGCGCGAGATTGCCCAGCTTGATGCCATGAACTGGCCGAGCCAGCGCATTGCCGATAAAATCGGCATCCACCGCCGCGCAGTAACCTACCACCTGAAACCCAGCGGTGCCATGTTTGACGCCATGCTGGGGGCCCCGGAGGCCGCCGCATGAGCCAGCGCGCGGGGAGAATGATCCGCCATGCGATACGCAACAGCCCACGCTTTGCGAAGGCCACCTGGCGCGAACGAGATTTTTACTACGGACTTTTAACGATGGCAGACGACTACGGTCGATTTGATGCCACCCCGGCAATATTGCGAGCGGGACTATATGCACCGATCCTGAACAAGGTAAGCGAGCGAGACGTGAAAGAGATGCTGGCGCGATGCCACGCCCTCGGCCTCGTAAAGCTCTACACCTCCGACGGACAGGGATATGGCCAAGTGATGCGATACGACCAAAGGATGGCGAAAAAACAGGCACTCTACCCAGCCCCGGACGACGACCCGGAACTGGACCTGACCGACCCTGACCCGCCGCCCAAACCGCGCCTGAAAGAAAGAAAGAAAGAAATCCCCCCAAACCCCCCGCACCGCGGGGGGCCGGATGCTTCGCCTTTGCCCCCGAAAATCTGCCGGCGAACGCTATCTCCCGAGCGGCGGGCGAAGGCCCTGCGCGAGGAACTGGGGGAGATCGAGCACGAGCTGGAGCAATTGCTGCGCCCCGGTGGCGTGGCCTACAACGTCGCCCCGACCGGAGAGAAGCGCACGCGCTACGACACCCTGATGAGCCGGCGCAACGTGATCAAACAAGGACTCAACGAAACCCGCGAGGCGATGCAACCATGACAGATTTGGACGAATTGCACGACGTAAAGGGCTTGGCCGGGCTGCTGCTGCGGCACCCGTCGTATGTCTACGACATGAAAAGCTTTGGTTTTCAGATGCCCGGCGGCCGGGCCAGCCTGCGCCAGGCGCACCAATGGCTGGCTGATCACCCCGAATACACGCGCGCGAGCGCCGCCGAGATACGTTTTGCCCGGAGGCTGACAAAATGAAACTGCTGACCCAGCATTCCAACGATTACCAAGCCCTGGCCGACCTGACGCTGCCTGGCAAACGGACCTATGCCGCGCGCTGGGGCTTTGAATTGATCGAACAAGGACTGACTGCCCCGGTGACCTGCTGGCAACGGCCCGAGGGCTGGCTGGCCGCTTTGCAAAGCATGGCCGCGGACGAGTGGCTGCTGTTTACCGGCACGGACGCACTGATCACCAACCACACCATTGACGCCCGGCAACTGTGCGACCCGGCGGCCGACCTGGTGGTGGCCGCAGACGGCAACGGACTGCAAAGCGATGTGATGCTGTTGCGCCGCTGCCCGGCCATCGAAACGTTGCTGCGCGAGGTATGCGCCCACCGGGACCGGCCCACCAACAACGAGCAGGACGCGCTGAACATCGAATTGTCGCAGGCCATGAACTACGCCGATTACACCCAAAAAGTAGGCCGGCTGAAACAAGGCGGTGAACCGCCATCGCCCGCGCTGTTGCAACGGCTGGAGCGCTGGCTGAACCGCAGCGCGGTAATGGTAAAGCTGATACCCCAGCGCCAGTGCAATGCCTACCCGCACACGCTTTACGGAGGCACCGGCCGCGAGCCGTATTCGTGGCAGCCGGGGGATTTTATAGCGCACCTGCCGGGGCTGCCCAATGCGGTGCGAATCGAATGGATCAAAAATGCGACGGTAAAAGCACAATGAAACCACCTACCCGCGCCCCCTTCTACGCGACGCTCTACCACGGGCTGTGCGAGGTCGCACGCACCCGCGGCTATGCTTTGGCCATCCACGGCACGGTCACAACCGACCTTGACCTGATCGCATGCCCATGGACAGACGCCGCAGTCACGGCAGAGGAACTGCGCGACGCACTGATGCAGCACATCGGGGCACTCGACTACGAGGGCATTACGCGCCGGCAGTTTCCGGACAACGACGACCTAGTGCAGCAGATCCTGCGCAACGAGCGCGAACGCCAGCAGGACGTGCACGACGCCACCGGCGCCGCAATCAAGCCGCACGGCCGGCGCGCGTGGAATCTCTACCTTGACCACGGCAGCAAAGTGGACCTTTCGGTCATGCCCCTTCTTACGCCGAACGACCATTAGCCTCTTTTTTTATGCCACAAGATTACTTTCCACTGCACATTTGGATTCAGCCCGTCGACGACTTTGGAATGGACGTCGGAGACGCAAGGCAAACGTTCAATCTCGATCTGTTGCACGCACAGGTAGGAGACCGGATCGTAAATCCGCGCTATCATTCGGAAGATATTGACGCTCACCTCCCCGGTGAGTGGACCGTGCAAGAGCGCGAATTCCACGAGCACAAGGGGGCGCCGGATCCAACGCCTCGGAACTTCACCTTATATGTGCGCCAGCGGTAGGGCTAACACTAAGGTCAGGGACGCGCAAAGCGCGTCCCATGGACCGACTGGTTAGGCTCTGAATTTATGAAAAAGCAAAAACACAAAACTTGGGCCTGCAAGAAATTCAAGGCCAGCGAACAAGACCCGACATTCTGCGCGAACTGCGGCGACAAAGGACCAACGCCGGGAGCCCCGCGCAGCTTCCGACTGGATGTGCCACTAAAGCCGGACGCAATGGATAAACTTGCCGATGAACTGGCAGAGAAATTTCTACGATGGCCGCTACCTGATAGCGTGTGCTCTGATCTATGCGCCACGAGGCAAGGGCCGAATCGAGTGGGCACGAACCTGCTCTCTTACGTCGAAGCACGGCAGATGATGCGTGACTTAGTTCTGCCAACGCTGCGAGCGCGGGAGCCTAACAGCCAGAGCTAAGCCGCGCTGCAGGTGTCGGCTTTAGCGCAAGTTCGGCCCTCTTTTCTGACCGAAGGGACGCAACAGACAGCGCGAGTTAAAACGAGAGCAAACGGGAACAGTGGCACGATTGAGCCGACAGGCTGGCCGGGCCCACGGTAGTTCTCGTGAGTCAAACCGAGAACCCTTGCCCGCTGCAGTTAACGCTACCGGAGATCGAGCGTAGTTTTGCCGCCTGCGGGATAAAGGAACTGCCGGAGGGAGTGGCAGAACTCACGCGCCGGGAAATGGTGTTTGTGATGCGCATGCTGGAGCACGGGCAATGCGCCCGCGCTGCCGTGGAAGCGGGATATTCCGAGCAGAGCGCGGGGCAAATCGCCTCGGAAACCTTGAGAAAACCGAAGGTTTTTGCGTTCTACCGGCGGTGCACGGAGAAGGTGGCCAACGACGCCGCGCAGATTGTGCGCACGACGTATGAACGCTATGTGATTTTCCATGCCAAGGTGATGGAGGCAGCGCAAACGGTGAAGGATGCGGAAACCTTTATCGTTTCGGGATTCAAAAACGAGAACGGCAAGAACGCCAAAGACCGGATTGAATACGAGCAAAAGCGCGACCGGGCCCAGCGCGACGAAAAGCTTTACGCGAGCCAGGCCCGGGCCGAGGGGACCCTGCTGGCTGCGCTGCTGGGCAAACTGAAAATCAAGATCGAGGGGGAATTGAAATTCAGCGTGGTGACCGACGAGGACCGCGAACACCTGATGGATTTGGCCCGGCAGGGGGTGCCGGTCGTCATGCCCGACATGGTGGGAGGCCGCAACTAAATGGAAGCGACCACGGCCACTATACCGCAGGCCAAGGCGCGATTGTCGCCCATCCAGTTTGGCGTGGTAGTGCGCAAAAAACGGCTCTACAAGTGGCAGGCGTTTGTCATGGCCGACGTGGCCAGCGGCCGGCCCACGGCCGCCGTGACCCCGAACGAGGCCGGCAAGACCAGCATAATCATTGCGACCCTGGCCGAATGGTGCCTGCACGAATTCCCCGGCAGCACAGTGGTATTGACCAGCGCGACGTTCCGGGCGGTGCGCACGCAGATATTTGCCGGGCTGGAGCAGGACAAGGAAAAGTTTGGCCACTGGACTTTCAAGGACACGGAAATCGAGGACGGCCATGGCGGACGCATACTGGGCTTTGCGACGGACAGCGGGGCCAAGTTCGAGGGGTTCCACGCGGCCCTGGCCGAAGGCCGGCACCTGCTGATCATACTGGACGAGGCCAAGTCAATCGCGGACGACATTTTTGTGGCGGCCGACCGCTGCAACCCGACCATGCTGCTGTATATCAGCAGCCCCGGCGGCCACTTTGGGCGGTTTCACGACGCGTTCAAGAACACGCGCTTTGCCAAGCACGAGATCGGGATTGATGACTGCCCGCACATCACCCCCGAGCGCATCGCGGCCATGCGCGAGCAATACGGGGAGGACTCCGACATTTACCGCTCCATGATCCTGGGGCAGTTTGCCAAGGGCAAGGAAGAGGGTAAAATCGTGGCCTTTGACGACTACGAGCGTTGCCTGGCCAACCCGCCGCGCTGGCTGACCGGCATGCGGCAGGTGTTCTGCGACTTTGCCGACAGCGGCGACCTTTGCATTGTCGCCAAGCGCGACGGCAACAAGATCGAGATTGCCGACGAGTGGAAGCCGGACGGCAACAAGGCGGCCGTGGCCGAGCGGTTCGAGCGCACACTGCGCCCACTGCAGGAACAGGGCTACATCCTGAAGGGCGACGAGGACGGCACGGGGCACGGGTATATCACCACGCTGAACTTGCGGGGCATCCACATCGAGGGTGTGCGCAACAATGCGCCGGCCACGGATACGCACTATTTCAATCTGGTGGCCCAACAGTGGTGGACCTTTGCCAAGCAGGTGGGCCAGTGCGCATGGATCCTGCCGCACGATGAGACGCTGAAACGGCAGGCCTGCACGCGGGAGCAAAACTTTGTGCTGGTGGCCGGGGTGAAACAGTTTGGCCGGGAGGATGGCAAACTGCAGCTGCAGCCCAAGCGCCGCAGCGGGCAGCCGAGCCCCAACCACGCGGACGCGGTGGTGGGCGTGGCGTTTGATTATCCGGTGCTCACGAGCAAAAACTATCTGGAGAACCAACACCATGGCGTGCTGCCCAGCCGCTACGAACAGGTGCGGGAACTGGAGGAAGCCGAGCAGATGGCCGGCATGGACGCAGGAGCCTTTTAACCCCGAGCCATGGCTGAAACGACTTTACACGATTTGGTGCACGATGACCTGAAGGCCCGCAAGACGTGGGAGGACCGGCACGCGGTGTGGTATAAGATGCGGCACCAGGGCATCAAGCGGGCCCGCAAGCCGTATGCGGGCGCGCCGGACCTGCATTTCCCGCTGGCCGACACGATCCTGGACAAGCTGAAGCCGTTTTACTATCGCCAGCTTTTTGCCAGCGAGCTGTTGAGCGACCTGACCCCGCAGCGGCCGCAGATGGAGGAATATGCCCGTCACGCCGAGCGGTGGTTTGACCACGAGCTGAAGTCAAAAACCAATCTGCTGAGTGAAATCCTCTATGTGATCGACGCGCTGCTTTTGGGGGGCGTGGGGATCTGCCGGCCCTACTGGAACGCGCAGCGCAACCGCATCCAGCACGATGCGATCGACCCGCTGCACTTTATCGTGCCGCCGGAAACCAGCGACCTGCAGGAAGCCGGCCGCATGGTGCACGTGGAATGCCTGACCCGCGACCAATACGCGCAGCGCAAGGCCTACAATCAGGATGAAAGTTTCATCAAAAAAATCTGCGGCCGGGGCCCGGACACCCTGACCAAGACGCGCGAGCGCGAGCTGCGCGAAGGCTTGAACGGCACCGCGGACAAGGACCGCATAGTGGTCTGGAACGTGTGGGAGGGGCACCAGGGCAAGTGGGTGCTGAAAACCCTGAGCCCGATCGACAAGGAACTGGTGATCATGCCGCCGCTGAAGAACCCGTTTGCCCACGGCATGGCCCCGTTTGTGGACTTCCCCCGCGAGCTAAAGGAAAAGGGTTTTTACGCATCGCGCGGCGAGGTGGAGAAGGTGGCGCAGTTCGAAAAATACCTGTGCAAACTGTGGAACAAGAAAGGCGAGGCGCTGGACTTTTTCGCCACGCCGCTTTTGACCAGCGACGACGCCGCGGCCGAGGGCAAGAACATCCACTTTTCGCCGGGTGAATTCATGCCGAAGGGCATCCGCCGCGTGGACTTTGGGCAGCCGCCGCTGGCCCTTGACCAGGAAATGGCGAGCGTGCGGGGCATAGCCGAACAGCGGGTGGGCATGCCGGACTTTGGGATCGGCGGCAGCAACACGGGCAAAGACCCCCGCACGGCGACGGAGATTGACCAACTGGCCAGCCTGGGCGGAATCACCACGGAACTGCGCGCCCATGTTTTCCGGCTGAGCCTGCAGCGCCTGCTGGCCATGGACTGGAGTTTGGCCGTGCAGTATCGCGGCCACTCGCTCGACTACCTTTATGAGCAGGCCCCGGCCAGCATGCCGCGCGCCGCGCTGCACGACAAATACCAGGTGACCGTGGGGGGCAGTGCCGAGAGCTGGAACAAGCAGCTGGAAATGCAAAAGGCGCAGGCACTGTTCACGCACGCCAAAAATGATGGCTACTATGACCAGCTCGAGTTGCGCAAGGTCTACACCGAAACCCTTAACCCGCGTTGGGTAAAACGGCTGGTGCGGGATCCGCAGCAACAGGCCAATAGCGAGCAGCAGGACGAGATGATCAAAATACCTGCGCTCATGGAGGGCATGCCCATCAAACCTGAGCCGCAGCAAAACCACCAGGTGCGGGCCGAGGTGGTGTTTGCCAAATTGCAGCAGCTGAGCCAGAGCGGGGCCCCGGTTGACCCGATTGCCCAGCAGGGCCTGGTGGGCTACCTGAACGCACGGCTGGCCCTGTGGAAACAGCTCGACAACAAGAGCGCCACGGCCTGGTGGAAAGAAAAGCAGCAGCTGATCAAACAGCAGGCCGAGCAACGGCAGCAGCAGCAGGCGCAGCCCGGCGGCCAATTGCTGCCCTTTGCGGCCGCAGGAGGTGCCCGGTGAAAAAGCACCTGATCAAATGGCTGCTGCGCCAGCGCACGGTGCAACTGTGGCTTTTGTATGTGGCCAAGCCCAATGCCACCCGGGCTGACGTGCAGTGGACCCAGGACGACGCGCGCGCGCTTGAAGGATTTTTGCACACCGGCACGGGCCGCAAGCTTTTGCAGGAACTGGAGAACGCCAAGGCGGATGCCGACACGCACGCGATCCTGAACTGCCAGCCGGCCACGGCCTACGGGCACAACACGTTTGCGCGGGGGCTGCGTGCCGCCGTGGCCAAGCTGAAGCAACTTTCGTCTGTCCGGACGGACCCGGACACCACCGAGGAAAATCAGGCATCGCTCCCTGATGACCTCGAACACCTGAGCGATACCTGAAGGAGAAAATGGACCAAGAAGACAACGACCTGGAAAACCTCGACCAAGAGGAAGCCGCCCTGCGCAACGAGGCGATGCAAATCGACCCGCCGCGCGCGGAGGACAAGACCCTGTTGGACGATGTAAACACCGGCAAACAGGCGGCCGGCGACGTGGAGCCAACCACGAAAAAAACAGATAAACCGACGAAGGACAAAACCGACGCCGGCAAAAAAGAGCAAAAGTCAGCTGACAAAACCGAGGCCGAAAAGGCCAAGGAACAGAAGGACACGAAGCCCGATGAAAAGGGCGACGACGACGACCCGAAACTGACGCCCTACGAGAAATCGAAACGGCGGCAGGACAAGGCGTGGAAACAGATCACGGCGGAAAAGGACCAGCTCAAAAAAGAGCGGGAAACTTTGGAAGCCGAGCGCAGGCAGATCGAGCAGGCCAAGCAGCAGCGCGCGACACCACCGGAGAAACCAAAGCACAACGGATTTACCGCCGAGCAATACGACGAGGCGGCCAAAGACTTTGAGGCCGAGGGCAAACTGGAGGCGCGCGACAAGGCGCTGGCAGTGGCCAAGCGACTGCGCGACGAGGAACAAAAGCAGCAGGGTGGAGCAGCCGACGAGGGGCAGTTGATCAAACTGCCCACCGGGGGCCGCATCACTGCGCAGGAACAAGCCGCCATGCAGCAGCACTGGCAGGCCAATCTCCAAAAGCTCGGGAAAGAACATCCCGAGCTGGCCGAGGAAGGCACGCCAATGCGCACGGAGGTAACCCGCTTGCTGAAAGAATTCCCGATTCTCCACACCTCGGGCGACGGCATCAACTATGCCGTGCAAATCGCCGGCTTGCAATTGCAGGCCAACCGCGTGCCCGACCTGGAGCAACAGCTGACCGATGCGCAGCAGGAAATTTCCCGACTCACGGAACTGACCTCACTGCACCCCGGCGGCCCGGGCCACAAGCCCGCGGAACGCAAGATCAACGACCTGCCACTGGATGAAGCGGAGCAAGAGCTGCGCGAACAAGCCATGGCGGCCGATGCAAGGGGCGGAGGCTAAGACCGCGACCGGCCCGCAACCCCGTGCCACGGGACCCAATGGCACGCCTGTAACAAATGGCAATTCAACTCACCACCAACCAGACAGACACCTATCAGAAGCACTTTTCGAAGCGCATGCTGAAGACGCTGCAGGAAACTGTAGTGCTCGAACAATTCACCACCAAGGAGGGCCTGCCGCAGGGGCAGGGCGCCGACACCGTGCGGTTCTTCATTGAGCCGGACGGCGACGCGGACGACGTGATCGAACTGGCCGAGGACACGGTGGAGAACACGACGTTTTCCACCAATGACCTGGGCTACATCGACGCGCAGCTGAAGTTCTGGGGCGACAAGATGAAAATCTCAAACCGCCTCTCACTCACCAGCTTTTTCGACCGCTTGAAAAGCGGGACCAAGAAGATGGGGCTTTCCGCCGGCTACTTCTGCGACAACCTCATCCGCAATGAGCTGGTGACCGGCCAGGCCACGACCGGGCACAACCGCTATGCGGGTGGGGCGGCCAACTTCAATGCCCTGGTGGCATTGAGCGCGGCCAACTCGCCCTGGACCCCCATCCTGGGCCTTGCGGCCGTGACCCAGCTGAAAACCAGCAAGGCCACGCCGTTTGGCGACGGTGATTTTATCACCGTGGTGCCGCCGGAAATCTCCTTTGACCTGGTGCAGCACACCAAGTGGGAAGAGCCGGCGAAGTATGCCGGGGCCAAACAGCTGTTCAAGCGCGAGCTGGGCCGGCTCTACGGCACCCGCTACGTGGAGGCCACCACCCCCTACCGCGACGCGAGCGTGGCCGATTCCGCCGGCACCTACACTGCCAGCGGCGCGATCTACTGCGTGCTCACGCTGGGGGAGGAAGCCATCGGGTTTGTGGATCTGGCCGGGGGCAACAGTGCCTTCAAGCCCAAGATCACGATCCTGGACAAGCCCGACAAGAGCGACCCGCACAACCAGTTCATCATCCCCGCGTGGAGTGCCTACGCGGTGTCGAAGGTGCTGGCGCAGAAGCGCTATGTCGTCACCCGCTGCAAAACCACGTTTGCCTGATTGAGGGCCACTGAAACGTAACCACGAGCCGGGCCGCCACGAGGCCCACGCCCACGAGCGGCCCGGCTTTTTTCACCAAGAACCTTACCCCCGCCACACCCACTTTTTTAGATCCCGCAACTACAAGCCACCACACCCATGAAATCAGAAATTTGTGTGCCCACTGCGGCACTTGCAATGCCCGGAGAGGGCGAAGGCCAGGCCACGCCCCCCGCGATGGGTGACAGCGTGGACTTTAGCGGCACCGCCACCGTGAGCCGCATCGAGGGCGAGGAAGCCTATCTGCAGGTGGAAACTGTGAACGGCCAGCCCGTAAAGCAGGACACCGCGCAGGAGGAAAACATGGACCAGGAGGAAGCCGCCCTGCGCCGCGACGCGCAAAAGAGCGACGGCCCGCAAGTCTACTAACCCGCAACCCAAACACCCAAGCGCCGGCCGCACGCCGTTACCACATGAGAGAATCCGACTTCCAAGGCATCCCCAACTTTAACGCTGCCCACGAGGGACCGCTGGCCGTCAGCAGCACCGCCGTGACGCTGCTCAGCCTGTTGACCGGAAGCGCGCTGCACGCCGACACCAAGGCGGTGCTGCTTTGCGTGGAGGACGCCGCCGTGCGCTACACCGTCAACGGCACCACGCCCACCGCCACACTCGGCTTTGCCGCCATCGCCGGGCAATTCATCCGCCTGAGCCGGCAGGAGGCCGACGTGGCGAAATTCATCCGGTCCACCGGCACCGACTCGGCGCTGCAGGTGGCTCAATACAAAGACTGACCCGCCATGATCTTATTCCCGCCACCCATCACGCCGGCGGCCGGTGCCGCCCTTTCCGCCAACAACCTGAGCGACCTCGCCAGCGCCGCGAGCGCACGGACCAACCTGGAAGTTTTTAGCCAGGACGAGGCGAACAGCAACGCTGCCCCCCGCGCCCTCGCCCCCTTCCTTCTGTTCGACGGTGCGACCTCGGGGCGCGTGGCCTCCGCAGCGACTGGAGCACAGTCAGGATTTTCCGCCCTTGCTCACGGTGTAGGCTACAGATTCCGCACACCTGCCACCGCACCGTCGTCGCCCATTGAACTCGGCGGGCACAGCAGCACAGCGGGCAGCCTCAATGTCACCACATCGCTTGGTCTTTGGCTCGACACGTCAATGCGGTTGGAAGTGCGGCGCGGCGCATCCACCATTTACACCGGCAAAAGATACGCCACAGCATTATCCGCCAATACGTGGTATAGCGCATACTGGCATTGGGAGCCTGATGGAACGGTGACACTATATGTGAACGGCATTTTGGTCGCCACCGACGACACATCAGGTGGGACACCACTGCCGTTCACGGATGTAGCCGGCGGAGAAAACATATTTGCAGGCCGGGGCCTGACATCACCTCAATATGTTCCGGTTTTTGTGCTCGGTGCTTTAACCGCTGCCGAAATCCTGACCCACGCCCAAACCGGCCTGCTGCCCGACTGGTGCTACGCAGGCACGGGGAGCGCGGTAAGTAAAATCACTGGCACCGACAATGCAGATTTTGCAGGTGGAACGATAGGGAATTGGACCGTCACCAATGGCGGAACACTAGCCATTGTTGCCAATCAACTAGAGATTACTGTCGGAAGTGCTTATTCTGGGGCGGTTCTTGGTCAAGCATATATGCCAACGATTGTTGGTCGGCGCTACAGACTGACTTTCGATATTGTAAGTATCAGCACCGGCACGGCTCAAATTTCATCGGGGACTTATTCGCTTAATTATGCAACGGGTCTTACGGCAGGGTTGGCTCAGGTTGTAGAATTTACCGCGCTAACCAATGTTGGATTGTCAGTTCGTGGGGCTATTTCTGGCGCAGTCGTGGTGATTGACAATTTGTCTTTGGTAGAGCTCGGCCCCATCGCCAAGTGGGCCATCCAACCCGGCGCCGTGACGCTCTCCGACTCCGGCTCCAACCGCATCCCGATGCTGCTCACCTCCGGCGTCACCGCGCTAGGCGACAAGCCGGAGCAGGTCAGCGTGCTCTCCAACGCGATGACCGCAGACGGGTTCGTCCTCGCGGACCAAGTCATTGCCCCCACCGGCTACGAACTTGTTGCAGCCTACGCGACTCAGACCGGCACCGAGACCAGCACAATTACGGTCAAGGAGACTTCGTCCGGCGGCACCACCTGCGCAACCGGAGCCATGTCCGCCTCGGCCCTGACCGTCGCCCTCACCGTCTCGAACGGCCTGCTGGCCGGAGGCAAAAAGCTCCACCTCGCCAACTCATCGTGGGCCAGCAACACCGTGCAACTCCGGTGCGTGTTCCGCCGAGCTTCGTAACAAATCAACCGCACAAAATCATGTATTACATCGTTCAAGACCTTGCCCAAGCCCACGCCAGTGGGGCCACCAAAGTGGGGCTCAAGCAGCCGCCGCAAATTGGCGGAGATTGGCTGTTTGACCTGCTCGACCCCAATGAGGCCGTGCTGCAGTCGGACTGCACGGCGCCGGCCGGCGCGGATGTGGACACCTTAAGCGAAGTCGCGGGATCGCCCGTAGGGGCAACATTTATCCGCGACGTCAACGCGCACCTGTTCCCGGCCTAATCGCCATGACGATCGAAGCCAAAGGCATGTGCTGGTCGACCGTCGCCACGATCGTGGTGTGCGTGGCCCTGCTTTTGCTTTTTGGCTGTGGCTACGCGAAGCACAAGAACCCCGCGCTTTTTTATGAGTCGAGCCCGGCCGCAGCCCAGGAAGCGGCGCGCCTGCACGCCCGCGATGCCGGCGGGTCGGTCCTGCTGGTGACCAACCCGGAGGGCAGCATGCAACCGCTGATCCACCAATGGGACTGGCTGGTCTGCGTGCCCACACCCTTGACCGACGACCTGCTGGGCAAGGTGGTGACCTACCGGCCGGCCTGGAACCACGGCCAAAACACGACGCACCGCCTGGCAGCCAAGGATCGCTACGGCTACATTGCCAGCGGCGACCACAACGCCCGCAGTGAACCGCAGTGGCGCGTGACAACGGCAAACTACGTCGGCGAGATCATCGCCATATATCGGGAGGCCCCACGATGAGACGCACGCTGGCAATACTCAGCCTGTTTGCGCTGGCCGGCTGCGCGCTTCCCCAGTGGCGCGTCTTCCAGAAGCAGATCGATCCCAAACTGGGCGAGAAATCGCCGCAGCAGGTCGAGGCCGAGCGCCAGGGCGCCAGCTACCTCATGCAAAAGAGCGCGGTCGTGGAACCGGACCCGGCGAACCAAATCCAGCAGATCCACGCCGTGGCCACCCCGCTATCGCAGAGCCTGGGCGAGCCCAAAAAGCCCGTGACGATCGAGGACAAGGACGCGGTGATCAAAGAACTGCGCAAGGGGCTGTTGAACGCGCAGAAAAAGGACGAGCAGTGGCAGGCCTTTGCCCGGAAATATGCCTACAGCGAACTCGAAGGCACCGGATATAACCTGGCCGGCCCGGCCGGGATCATCGGCCTCGCCGCCATCGCGGCCGCCTGCATTTTCATCCCCGGGTTTCTGACCTTTCTCCTGTTTGTCATCCGCCGGATGCGCAGTGGCATCCAGCAGATGGCGCAGGCCGTGGAGGAATACCAGATCGAGAACCCGAAGGCCGCCGCCGAACTCAAGGAGCACCTGAGCAGCACCATGGACACGGCCGCCAAAAAGCTGGTCAAGCGCGAGAAAAACTACCTCGACGAAAGCAACCTGGCCGAGCTTCGCCTCAAAGTGGCCAGTCAATCCTCAATCCCGCAACCCGCCACCCCATGAGCGACGATGCTACCAAGACCCCCGACCTGCGCCTCGGCCCCGCGGAGCGGATTTCCCTACCCCTGGTCACGCTGGCGACCCTGCTTGCGGCCGTGGCTATCGGCTACGCGGCCTGGTCGGACCAACACGGCCAGGTCACGCGCAACGCGGCCGACATTATCCAAATCAAAAAAGAGCAGCAGGCCACCTGGGAAATCCTCATCCGGATCGATGAAAACGTGAAGCAGTTGAAAAAGCAAATCCCCTGATCCATGCCATTCTACACCTACCGCCACAACAAGACCGGCGCACAGAGCGTGCGCCTGGAAACAATCGCCAACCGCGACCAAGTGCCCGGGCACACCCGCGTGCTGGAATTCCCTGTGGCCCGGCTGGGCTTGGCCGAGAACCCCCACACCATGGAAGCCGGGGTGCGCCAGGGATTGAAGGACATGGAAAACACTTACGGCCGCGACCGGATGCAGCGTGAGCTGGGCCGCGACCACACGCTGGATTCAGTCAAAAAAACCTGGAGCAAATAAAACATGGGCGATCTTGCGACACTTCCCACCTTTGCGGCCCTGCCGACCACCTACACGCACACCGATTTCAACGGGGTGTTTGCAGCGCTGACCATCGCCGCCAACGCGGTGACATTTTCCAAGTTTCAGGCGATTGCGGCCAAGAAACTGCTGGGCAACAGCACTGGCGGCAGCGCCAACATGGCGGAAATAGCCATCGCGGACAATATCTGGAGCCTGTTGCAGGCGGCCGACTACGCAGCCGTGCGCACCGCGCTGGGGCTCGTGATCGGCACCAACGTGCAGGCGTTTCACGCCAATCTGGGCGAGCTGGCGGGGCTCACGTTTGCGGCCAACAAGCTGCCCCATTGCGACAGCGGAGGGGCTTTGGCGCTGGTCGACCTGACCGCGGCCGGGCTCGCACTGTTGGACGATGCCAACGCAGCCGCCCAACGCACCACGCTGGAACTGGGCACGGCCCACAGCCCGCAGTTTTCCGGATTGAGCCTGTCGCACGCGGATGGCGGCGCGCTCAGGCTGACAGACACTGACGGCACCGCCGACAACAAGGTGGCGCAGTTAAAAATGGAGGGCACCGATTTGTTTTTGCGGCTGCTCAACGATGACGGAAGCACGCGGGAGACCGCGTTTCGCATTGATTCGAATGGCGTCTTTATCATGGGGGCCAACGTCAATTTCCGGCTGGGGACCAGCTACGTCAATACGCCCATCACGCCTGAGGGCTACCTGTTGATCCAAGACGTCAACGGCAACACCTACCGAGTCGCCGCCAAATTGCACAGCTGATGAAAATCGACGCCGTTAACGCTCACAAGGCCGCTCAAAACCTTTACGCGGCCAGCCGCGCACTGCCTTTGACCGCCGAGCAGCACGAGCTGCTGGGCACGAGCCACGACCTGCTGCACTCGTATATCAACGCCGCCGAGCAGCAGGCCGCAAAGCTCGCGGAAATGGAAAATGAAAACGAACGGCTGCAGCTGCGCGAACTCAAAAACCAAGGGGGTGCCACATGATCCTGGGGGATATTCTCAGCTACGTGTGCGGGAAAGTCGGCCAGACCGACGACACGTTTAAGGCAAAAATCCGCACCTACGCCAAACTGCGGCGCGACATGCTTTGGCAGCTGGTGCTTTGGAAGGACACCCTTTCGATCTACACCAAGAGCGTGACGGCCGACACGCACACGCTGGTGATGGGTGCGCAGGTCGACCGAATTGTGGCCGCCAAGACCGCCAGCCAGGGACTATTGCCGGTCGATCAAACATATCTGTTCAACAACGACCCGCAGATCTGGGAGCGCAGCGGGGATCCGTTGTTTTTCTCGCAGCCACCGGCCAGTGCGCTGGCGGTGGCACCGGCCAGTGCCGGTGAAAAGCTGAACCTGGTATCAAACAACGCGGCCGACACGGGCAATGTGTCGATTTACGGGGAAAACGCCGGCGAGGAAGTGAGCGAAACCGTGACCCTGAACGGCACCAGCAGCGTGCAGACGGTGAACACCTACACCGAAGTGCTCAATCTGTCCAAGGAGGCCACGGCCGGCACCATTACGGTAACGGGGGCCACGAGCGCGGCCACGCTGCTTACCCTGCTGGCCGCCCAGCGCGAAAAGCGCCACGCCCGGCTGCGCCTGCATGAAACCCCGGGAGCGGCCGACACCCTGCTGGTGCTGGCCAAACGCCACGCGCCGCCCATGGCCACCGATACCGACACCACCGGCATGCCGAGCTTGGACAATGCCATTCTGGCCTACACCATGGCCGACGCGCTGGAATCGATGCGCCAATACGGCAAGGCCAAGGAAAAAAACAGCGAGGGCAACGCGCTGCTGGCCGAGGCCAAGAAAAGCGAAATCTACCAGGACGCGCGCCGCGTGACGATGACCCCGGCCGACCCGCTGGGGGAGGACGGGAGCGAGGACTATTAAGCC
>Ga0210043_1000900_pt1 | contig 29096 bp, 11 predicted proteins | sample CryGeymet201501t_FD_183990 | JGI IMG/M metagenome (GOLD analysis project Ga0210043, IMG submission 183990) | Groundwater microbial communities from Crystal Geyser aquifers in Utah, USA - Crystal Geyser metaG 2015-01t (SPAdes) (version 2) | ecosystem: Environmental > Aquatic > Deep subsurface >... | reverse complement strand
AGCCATATTCTATTTTTTATATACAATCAGGTAAATTAGTTTCATCTATAGTATTATTATCTTCATTATCAACAAACTCTTTAAATCCCTCCATATCTTTCTTACCAGTATTTAAGTACTGAGAATAAAGTTCTACTGCTTGTTGTTTTTTTAGTTTTTGTTCAAGTTGTTGTTTTGGTGTTAAACTCTCATTACCTACTAATTGAAATGGTAGTTCATCTGTATCAAATAAACTTTGAACTTGATTAGTTGATTTATAAGGTCTAACTTCACTTCTAATTAAATTTCTAGGCTGTTTTTTAGCTACTTCTTTTAAAGCTGCTATTTTAGTATTAATTAATGCTTGAGAAAGAAATTCTTTTTCTTTTTTTAATATTCTTTTTTTATAAGTAAAACCTGTAATAGAATCATTAATATTTTTAAAATAAATATTTCCTTCTTTATCAAAATACCTATATTGTTGACCCTTAAAAATAGCATGCTCTTTAAAAGCTTCTATATCTTTAGATAATCCTCTAAATTCATCTTCTGTTTTATTTACTATATTATTTTCATATTCTTCTTTAGTAATTTCAGCATCTATAAAATTAGGAGTTCCTTCTGTTTTACCTATATCTATAGTCCCCATAACCATAGAAATACTTTTAGTATTATTTTTAGTTTGAGTTGGTTGAATACCTATACTTTTTCTCTCTCTAATTTTTAAAACATCTTCTATAATAAATTGAGGATGTGTTTTATTTATTTCATCATATAATTTTTCAGCTTCTTCTCTGCTTTCAAAAACTCCTTTAATAATAGTAGGTACTTCTGGATCTGATTGATCTTCGATTATAACTTCATATTGAGTCTTATTATTATCCTGTTTATTAATTTTAGGTTTAACTAACTTACCATATTTTTGATCAAGTATTTTATTAATTCCATCAATAACTTTTTTAGTAGTATAAGGAATATCTTCATCATATTCTAATCTAAAATTATTACCTGTAAGAGTAATACCTAGTTCATTATGATGATGTGCTAAATTATCTACAATATCAGAAAGATTAGGTTTTACAGCATTAACACTTTGTAAAGATGGATATTTAGTATAAGATACTCCAAGTAATTCAGATTTTTTATCTTTATTTACTTTTTCAGAAGCATCCCAAACACTACCACTATAAACATCAATATTAGCAGCCCATAATATATCTTTAGATTGTGGATAAAGTTTAAATTTAATTTTACCTCCACCACCTTCTAAATGACCTATTTTTTTATCAATAGGTTTAGTATAAGCAGATATAGCAAATTTACCACCTGCTTTTTCATTATCTTCAATATGAGATAATAAATTCTGCATCATAAGATTTACATCAAAATCAGAATAAGCTCCTACAACAGAACTAAATTCCTGACCTCTACTATATATTTCTTCAGGATTATATTGAATATCATTTACTTTTTTCCATTCTTCTATAATATCTTTGGATTGTTCGTATTCTTTATTTTTTTCTATGAATTTTTCTATAGTATCATTAAGAGATATTATTTGTAAATAAAATGTCTGTACTTCCTTAGTTTGATTATTATATAAATCTTCATCATAAACAGTATTAGTAGTATTATCTTCAAATACTAAATCAAATGTATCAGGTTCTTGCGGTTCATATTGATTTTCATCAGGAGAAAAATAAGAAGCTGAACCTTTATTAAATTTTGCAATTTTTATTTTTTTTCCTGTAATAGGATCTATTTTACCAACAACAGTTTTATTTTTTATTTTAATATTATCTAAATCAATATCTTTAAAATTTTTAGCTAATTCACTAATATGATTACTAGCTTCTTGATAAGTTTTAAACTTATTATTATCAGGAGTAGTGTATTCTACTTCATAACCTGGTAATATAAGTTTATTATTAGAATAAGCTAATAAATCAGCTAAATCATTAATAGTCATATTATCAGGTAATTTATCTATCTCTACTTCTTTTTGATTAATTAAAGAACGAATAAATTGTTTCATTTCTTTAAGTAATCTTTTAAGTAAAGATATTAATTTACCATCTTCAACTGCATCTAGTTTCTTAGCAGTCATTAAACCTAATAATTCTACAACAGCTTCTTCTTGTTGTTCTTCTAAAGTATATTGTTCTCTTGTATTATTTATATATTCTTTTTCTGTTATAGATTGATTTTTAAAATAATATTCTAATTCTTCTGTATTTTCATTATAATCAACTCTATAACCACTACTAGAACTTTTTGAAGCTTTGTTTTTCTTATACCATTCTGGATTAAAAGGTTCTTTTTTATTAACATAATCTCTTTTAATTCTATCCAATACTTCTTTACCTTTACTATTTTCAAGTTCTTTTAGTAGATTTTGGTATAATTCAGGTTTAGATTTCAATATTGTTCTAATAATAGGATGACCTAATATTTCGTGAATAGGTGTGTCTAATGTAGCGTAAGCAAGATTAACTACAACTTCATCAGAATATAATTTACCTTTATATTGTTTGGTTCTATCTGATTCAAATCTAACAGGAATACCTATTCTATCTGATAATCTAGCAGCTAAATCTCTGATGGTTTTTTCAGATGCTATATATTTTTCTGTAGATTGATTAGTATTGTTTTGATAAAACGTAGGATTCTGTTTTATATCTTCTTCTGTAATTTCAGTTCCATCGGATTTCTTAATACCAAATTCTTTGTATTTTTTAACTCTTTCTAAATAAGATTTAGAATTAAATAATTCTTCTACATCTTTAGCTTGATTTACAAATTTTTTAAATCCGTCTATATCTTTCTTCCCAGTATTTAAGTATTGAGAATATTGCTGAGGTGTGCCTATTTTAGCTAATTCAGGATTAGAATCAAATAATTCTTCTACACCTTCTTTAACAATAGTAGATTTTAAATTACTTTCATTTGATTCTTTAAATTCTTTATCTAATTGAATATAATCTGAATTTTCTACACTTTCTACAAATCTAACATTATTAATATTTCTTATTTTATTTAACATATTTTTATTAACTTTATCTAATACAACAGTATTATATGGAATAATAGAAGATGGATTATCACTTAAATCTATTTCATACATTTGATTAAGACCTTGTTTAAATCCTAATTTAGTAGTTTTAATATAAATAGGATATTCAATATTATCATTCATTATAATACTATCTAATTTATAATATTCATTACGTTTAAAAGATTTTATTTCATTACCAGTAACATATTCTATTGTTTTAGGAATAATAATATAAGGTTTATAATTATTATTCATATCATCACTTTTGACAAAGATTTTATTATTTTCTATAGGATTAATTATTTTAATAATTTCATTACTTCTAATAGTTAATTCATCAGATATAACAATATTTTTTATAACATTTTTAGTAGATAATTTAGGAGCTATTCCTCCTTCATCTAACATATTTAACATTACATTATTAATAATAGTATTATAATTGTTAATATCATTACTAGATAAAAATTTACCTAATTCATTTCTAAAATCTTTTCCAAATTTAAAATCTTTACTAATTTCACTTGGTATTAAATTATGAAATGATGCAAGAGTGGTAGAAAATAAAGATGAATGAAAAGAATATTTAACTAAATCTTTACTAAATTTAACTAATTCTTTATTATTACTATAATATAATTCTAACCAAGAATTAGATAACATTTCTTTTACTTTAGGAGTAAGTATTTTAGTATTATTTATAGAAATAAAAGATGGTCTTTTATTTGTATAATTAATATTATATTCTAAAAAATTTATTAATTGATTAGTTATTCCTAATCCATCTTCTTTTAATGATTTTAATCTGTTAGCTAAACTATTTTCTCCAAAAAATAAATCTGTTTTTTCTTCTTTATTAAGATTTAAATTAGAATTAGTAGCTAATAAAGTTCCATATATCATATTAGATATTTTAGAAACCTTTTTTATATTATCAGGTAATTTACCATATATCTCTTTATAAATTTTATCTAACATTAATCTAAATCCCTTTGTATTTTCTATAAATACATTTCCAAAATCAAAACTAAATGCTTCTAAACTATTATCAGTAAAACTACCTAGTGCAGTTTTAGTACCTTTATTATTAAATTTTTTATCAAAATTACCAATTATACCATCATCAATAACTTGATTGATTTTAGATTGTCTTATAATGCTATCTAACATATTTTGACCTACACCTTCTCTATCTTGAACAGAAGCTGCTACAGAATCTCTAAGAGCTTTAGATGTAGGTTCTAATACTTCTAAAAAGTGAGTTAATATTTTAGCTTGTTCTATTTTAATATCTTCAGATGCTACTTTTAAATCTTCAAAAGATTTAAATTCTATAACATTATTCATTAATTTTTTAGTATTTAAATCTTTTAAATAATCATCATTAACTAATAAATTTCCTTTAACACCCAATTCTAATAATAAATCCTTTACTAATTGAATCATAGTAGTTTTATCAACTGTATGACCTCTATTATTAGAAGTTCTAGTTATATATTCTCTTAATATTGGTTGAGCTATTAAAGCATTTACAAATAATGGAGATACTCCACCTCTAATAAGCATAAAAGCAATATTATTAGTTGTACTGGTAAAATTAGCTTTACCTATATAATTATCTTTAGTAGCATCAACAAAAGAGTTCATATATACAGATAATATTTCAGTAATATAAATTAATTGGTTAGAAGATGTTATTTCTCCTGTAGAAGTATTTAATTCTTCAAATTCTTTACTATATAATTGAGATAAATCTAAATATCCTTCATTAGTTTGATGTCCAATACCTAAATTAACTTTAATAAAAGGTTCACTCCATTGATAACTATGGTCAGATACATGATTAGCTACTTGTCCTACTCCACCTTTACTACCTAAAAATTCTCTCCTTTTATCCATTTGATAAATACCATCATATAATGTTAAGTCAAATAAATCTTTATCTGAAATCATATAATCTATAGAATCTTTTAACCAAGAATTATCTACAGCAGAAATAAGTCTTGTAAAAGTTTTAGGATGCTCTAATATTTGAGTAAATAAATCTAATTTTTTATTTTCTAAGGCTTTTTTAGTATTTTGTTTAGTAATGGGTAATTTGATAAATTCTTCTTTGCTAAGTGCTATTTTATCTTCTATTAAAATTTCATCTACTATATTTTCAGTAGAATTTAATCCTAATATATTAATTAATTTATCTTTTAATCCTTCAGAATTTTCTATAAATGATGCTAAATTAAAAGCATCTTTAATATTTAATTGAGCTTCTTCTATAATTTTTTTAGCTTCAGAAGTTTTTTTAATTCTGTTTAGATAAAAATTATATCTTTCATCTATAGTACTATTATTATCATCTAAATATTTTACTTTAATTATTTTTTTAGTCTTAGGTTCAAAAGTATAATTTGGTATCATAAAATACATTTTATCAATATCAAAATCCGAACCTGTTTTATTGATAATTTCTTTATATGCTACAATACTATCTCCAATATGAGGAGGTAAAAATCCTACTATTTCTAAAGAGTCATTAAATGATAACTTCTGATTAGGTACTCTAGATGTTATAATTTTTAATACATCAGGACTAATAGCTTCATTTAATTTAATTTTATCATGTTTAATATTTTTAAAATTTGGTATAATTTCTGCTAATATTTTATAATTAATAAGTACTTGACCAGCTTTAAATTCTCCATTTTCAATTCTAGGTGGTAATAAATCTTCTACATCTTTTAACCAAATTATTCCATTTTTACTATCATTTAAACTATCTATTCTAGTAATTTTACCATCTTCTCTAGTAGTAACTATATTATTAAAACCATAATCTGATATTTGTATAGCACTTCCTCCCCATTGTTTTAATTTAATAGAACTTTTGTTATACCAATTAGCAATTTTAGTTTGTATTAATTTTCTATAAATAGGATTAGAATCTAAACTATTCCCTTCTTTAAGTTCTTTTATAAGTTCATTATATCCTCCTTCAGAAGATAGTTCTTTTATAAGTTTATTTAGTACTTTTCTTTCAGATAATTTATCATCTTCATAAATTTCATTTCTAAGAGATTGTAAACCAATATTTGATAATTCTCCTATTACATTATGAATTTCTTTTACTAAATCCTCTCCTGTAATATTATCAAAATAATTATCATTTAAATCAATATCAGCTATTATATTTTTCCAAGGTTGAGAAAGAACTAATTTAGGTTTAATACCTTCATTAGGTAAATCTTGAGCTAATTTCCAATTACTGTTACTTAATTCTATTCTATTTAATTTCTCTAAATTAGTATCATTTATATCTACTACACCCATTGCTCCAGACTTAATACCATCAAAAGTTACTAATTCATCTACATTAAATTTTTCCATTAAATCTAACATTCTAGCTAATTCTGGAGAATTTTTAGTAAGTTGTGGAAATAATATAGCTTGAGAATATTTTAAATATACAGGTACTCTTATACCATTGTATTCTTTAAGTTCAAAGTGCATACCTTTTTTAGGTTGCATTGATATATTTTTACCCATAAATAAAGAAAAGTCTTTTTCAGTAGCAGTATCATTTTTAATTCTATTAAAAGATTGTTCTAATCCATCATTCCATCCCTCTAATCCTGATATTATTTCTTTAAATCTATCTAAAGTAATCCATGCTTGAGCATCTGCTTTATTAATTTTACCATAAGGATTTTTAGTAGATGTCCAATTACCATTAGAATCTTTTGTAAGATTTAATACCTCAGCTACAGAAGATTCATCTCCAACAAATTCTATAATTTCTTTTATAGAATCTGAATTAGTGTATATATCAGAAGGAGTAATAATACTATTTATAACTGCAATACCATAATAAGGTCTGACATTTTTACCTACTCTTAAATAATCTCCTGTACTACTAATAGCAGGAACTCTTTTAAGAAAATCAGGAATATTTTTAAACATTCTAGGGTCTCCAATAAATAATTTAGTAGCTTCTATATTAGCTATTAAAGTATTTATAGTAAAGTGTGTAGCTATATTTTCAGCAGTTTTATTTATATCTAATTTATTACCATTATATTCTCCTAATTTTTTTAATGTGCTTGTAGATAAAGATGATTTCCCAGATACTAAAGGTAATATTTTATTAACATTTTCATTTATCTTATCTTGTAATAATTCTTTAATATAAGGTCTAAGAGATTCTCTTAAACTTTCTTTTACTGTTATTTCTCCAGTTACCTCATCTTCTACCAACATTGTAGGATGTATAGTAAATGGCTTACCTGCTTTGTCATATTTTTGATAAATATCTATTCCTTGAGCTGATAATTCTTCAATTATAGGACTTCCAAGATTTAAAGATGGAAATATAGTTGATTGAAACACATTATCCTTAGTATGATAATATTCTATTTGTTCTTCTTTAGGAATAGGATTATCTCCATATAAATCTTCCCATGCTTTTTGCATAGTTATTAATTCATCAAAAAAGTACCCTGTAAAAATATCAATTATATAATCATCAATTTCAGTAATTTCTTGTATAGGCATACCTGATACATAATAAATTCTATTTTTATCTCCTAATGTGGGTATTGGTAATTTACCTATAGTTACTCTATCTATTCTATCTGATAATTCATCTATAGGTGAAAGTTCTTTAGTATCAGAAGGGTCATTACCTTTTAATTTTCTAGCATTAAATAATTCTAATTTTATTTTAAAACCTTCATTTAAATTTTCTTTCCATATAGAATTACTAGCATATAAATCTTTATTAATAGCTTTTAATTCTTTACTATTTTCTTCTAAATTTAAATCTTGTACTTTTAATTCAATATCAGTATATAAAGAATATTCTTGATACATTTTACCTCCACCAAAAATAGTAGCACCATATAAATCCTCATCAAAGAAAGATTGTTCTTTAGCTAGTGGTAATAATAAATTATTATTACTATTAATAGGAGTATTTATTTTTTTAATAACATCAGAATTAGCTAAATTGCTTTCATCTAATAAATTTTTTATAGTATTTTTATAAGTAGATTTATTACCTATAAATAATTTATCCAGATTTAATACAAAGATTTTTAAATTATGTAATGCTTTTTTTTCTTCAAGGTCTTTTATTTCTTCTGAAGATTTATCTTCTATTTCTTTATTTGATAAAGGTTTATAAAATAATTTAGTAAGAGTTTGTTCTTCTATATTAATACCTAATTCATTTAAAGTATTAACTATATTTTGAAGCATATTATCTTCTACTTTATTTAATTTTGAAGTAATAGAATATAATCTATCATAAATTTTTAAAGCTCTTTCAGCTTTATTTTTATTGAATATAATATTACCTGAATTATCTTCATTAAAATATAATTGTTCAAAATTATTTTGCCAAGTATTTAATAAATTTCTTTCTTTTGAATTTTGATTACTATCAGATATTTTATTCAAATAACCATTATCATTTTCTTCTATAAATGAACTAGTATAATTTACTTTAACTTTATCAAAAGCTCTTATAAATTGAGTAACTTTAGGACTCTCCACCCCATCTTTTTCTAATTCTAATAGTTGTTTTTTAAGATAATAAAAGTGAGGTTTATAAGGTATTATTTCATCTAATCTTTCAATCATTTGAGATAGTTTTCCTTCTCCTCTTTCAGTAATATTAGAAAATAATTCTTGTAATACATTCCAATTTTTTTCAAAATTAGAAAAACTCTTTAATCCTAATGTTTCTCCAGATGATTTTTCTGGAATAAATCTAACTAATAATTTAGCAGAAGCAGATGCTTTATCTTTAAAATTAATTAATACAGAATCTTTAATATAATCATTAGTAGATTTTTCATCTTCAGATAAATTTTCATCATCTTCCAAATCTATTCTATTATCTAATGATTTAAAATCTTCTCTAACTTGTAATATAAATTCTCTTAGTACTTTATCATTTAATAAAGTTTCATAGTTATTTTTATATTTAGAATAATAAGGACTATTAAATAATGCTGTTAATTTAGATTTAAAAAATGTTTCATTTAAATTTTTACTTATATCATCTACATCTAATAAAGTATTAGTTATAGGATTTATAGATGCTAAATGTAATAATGAATTTTTAATTTCATCTCTTTCTTGATAAGAAAATTTAAATATAGGATTTTTTTCTACTAATTTTTCATTAGGAATATAATTTTTATTTTCTCTTAATTCTTTAGTTTTTTTTATTAAATGTTCTTTTATAACATTTTTTAAATCATCAAAAGTTTTAATATTATTAACATTACCATTACTAGCTATCCAAGCAGAATCTACTAATGAAGATTTACCATTAGTTAAATCTAATAATCTTAAATATTCTTTATCATTTTTATTAGGACACTTAATACTCATTATTTACAATTTTCTAATAGTTGGTTAAATTCTTCTTTAATTACTTCTATATCAATTTCTCCACTTAATAAAGAATCTTTATATATTTCAAATAATTCTAAAATATCAGTAAGAGATTCTTTTTGAGATGAAGTTATCTTTTTATTAGCAAATAACATTTCTTGAAACTCTATTAAATTATTTTTAATAGAATTTTCAATTTCAAAATTATCATTTTTTAATTTAGATTTATTTAATTCTTCATTTTTAATCTCATTTTTATTCTTAGATTTTTTTTCTTTTTCTTTTATAGCTTTCTCAAATATATCATTAACTTCTTCTGATAAAGGAGCAGAATCGGTTTCAATGGATTGTTCTAAATTATTCAAATCTTGTCTTTCTAAAAAAGCATCTGTAAGAATATTTTTTATTTTTTCTTTATCTAATTTAGATATTTTAGATATATCTCCTAATAACCATTTAACAAATTTAGTCCACCAATTCCATGCTTCTCCTTTTTGTTTGACAGATTGTTCTCCAATAGCTTGTACTAAAGATTCTTCACTACCCCATTTTTTAATAGCTTCTTGTACTATAGGAGTATTTCTATTCCAAGCTATATAATGATGAGCATATTCATGAGGTAAAGTATCTTGTTTTTGATTAACAGCGTCTATAAGTACAGTCATAGCTTTTATATTAGCTTGACCTATAATTTTACCAACTTCATTTTTTTGCAATAAAATATTGGCTAAATCTCTAGCTTGATTAATAGTTATTTCATTCCAAGTATTACCATGTTCATCTGTAATAATATTAGGATTTAATCCTTGTTTTTTAAGAATATTAGTTACAGTATTTTCATAAAAAGATTCAATAGGTTTAAGTTTCTCAATACCTTGAGATTTAAGTTCCTGTTTTCGTAATTCTAAATCTTTTATGATTGGATTATTTCCATTTTGTACATCTATTAAATATTGATTAAATTTACTTTCTGTTATTTCTTCCCAACCAGGAGAATCTCCTTCAGATATTAAAATATCAACTAAATAATATTTATCTTTATATTTTACAGCATAATTTTCTTTATGTTCATTTATAGGAAAACTATTGACATTTGTAATAGTAATATTAATTTTAATTTTACTTTTTTCTTGACTTAGTTTATAATCTAACCTTTTTATTTCTTCAGCAATAGTTTCATGTCCTTCTATCTTAGCAGCAGTTTCACCTTTAGGAAATAATACTTTCTCATAACCTTTTTTTGCCGAATCTTGTATAATAGATTTAATAAAGAATGTTACCCAATTATTATCTTTGTTTAGGAGTTGTAAAAATTGATTACCTATGGTATCTTCAATAAAATCATCACCCATGAAATCATCATTATCAAAATTGATTTTATTTTGAGCAAGTTTACTTTTATCTCTACCTTTCTGAAAGAGGTCACTCTGCACTTCCAAAATTCTACGAGTTTTAGTAGGAGTTAGAACTTTTTTAGTTTCAAATTGGTCGTCAATATCATCTGGCAAATCAGACATATTAACTTCTTTAGTTTCTCCTAGATCTTTTCCCTTATCATCACTTCTAAACCACCCTATACCGTTTTCAGTTGCAAATTGAGCATGACCTTTAATACTAGGCGTAATATCAGGTGTAGCTATTTCATTTTCTGTATAATTAGTACCACCTGGTACTGTTAGGTTAGAATAATAAGAACTATTATCATTGTTTTTAGTTCTTTTAACTTTAAATTTTTCAGAAGTAATATTAAATACTATATCTATTCCATTAGGATTTGTTTCAGGGTCAAACACATTATCTATTGGAGAAAGAGTATAAGTAAAATTATACATCATATCTTCATTTGAAAAGTTTTGTTCTACTTCATAAATAGAATACTCATTTCCATTGTATTCTACAATATCTCCTTCTTCTATTTTATCATTACCTTGTCTTTGTATTGCTTCATTTTGAGATAATGTTCTTACTTCTTTAGCAGTATTAATTTCAACAGTATAACTATAATTAGCTAATAAATTAGTTAATATTTCTTCTCTATTTCTAGTATTAAAAGATTTAATAAGTTCTTGTTGTTGTTTAGGAACTTGTAATTCTTGTAATATTTTATCTATACTCCAATTATTTTTATCTCCTTTTCTAAATATTTCATCTCCTTTAGGAGACATTAATAGTTCAGTAACTTTTAATTTATAATTAAGTTGTTTATTAAATTCTTGTTGATTAAATATATTATCACCTTGTTCCCATATAGGATTATTAGTAATATTTAATTTAATTTCAGGATATTTATTTTGAAGTGTTTCTTGAATTTTAATAGCTAATTTTTTATTAAAATTAGATTTAATTTCCACAGTAGATTGTTCTAAATCAGCTAATTCAGCATCGTATTTAGAGTTGATTTTATCTTCATTTATATTTGCAATATATGTTCTTTCGGAATTATTAGAAATCTTTTTAAATTTAAATTTTGGAACTATTTCACCTCTTTGTTTAACATCTGGTCTATTTTTATTTAAATACATAATTGTATTTAAAGCATTTAAACTATTACTTAAATAATAATTAGGGTTGGATTGTTGTCCACTTACTTTACTATCCCAATATTTTTTAGCTTCTAATTGTTCAGTTGTTAATTCTCCATATAATGCTTCTTGCCTTCTTTTTTCTATCTTAGTTTTTTCGGCTTCTATATTAAAATTTGATTGAGAAGTTGTAGTAGTTGTAGTAGTTTCATTATTAACAACATTATCTATTTCCACTAAAGGTTGAGCAAATATAATTCCTCTTTCATTAAACGAAACTTTAGTTTGTAATACTCCTGTTTCTATTAAATATTTTTTATATTTAGGATTAGCTAATTGATTTACTGCTATATTTTTAGTCTTGTAATTAGTAAGCCAATTAATAAATTCTTCAGAATTAGCTTGTAATTCTTTTGCTGTCATAGATTTATAAAATTCTCCTTTACCAAAATGAAGGGTTCTTTTTTCTGTCCATACAGGAAAACTAGCAAATTCTTTAGATTTTATACCATCATGTACTAATACTTTAAGTAATTCAGAATAAGTAATTTGATTAATATTTTTAAATATTTTAAGAATAGCTTTTAAATCTTCTGATGAATTTAATTTCTTTTTAGTTTCATCAGATAATTTATCAGTAATTTTTTTATTACCTAATAATTCAATATAAACATCTTTAATAAAATTAGCTTCAGTTTCAGAAACTTTATTAATAGTTAATCTTAAAGGAAACCAAGTATCATTAGATGTTTTTACTTTAGCATATACTCCTCCTATCTCTGAATTAGTAAAACCTATTAAATCACTATCTTCTATTTCATTACCTTTATCAATACCTTTTATAAACTTACCATTATTAACAACAATACTTAATTCTATATCTTCAGCTTTACTAGCTAATGCTAAATCTAAATTTTCTAAAGTTGTATTCCACTGAATATATCCTGGTGATTTAGAAGTTACTGTAGAAAATACTATTCCATTATTATTTTCAATTTCTTTAATTAATGTTTCTCTATAAGCAATTAATAATTTATCAGCTTCTGAATTACCTTTAGGTTCAGGAATATATAAAATAATTTCAGTACTATTATGAGTTATGGGATTATTTTCTGAATCTAATAATGTTACTTTAATACCATCTTTATTGTTATTATCTTTTTCAATTTTAACTTTTTTACCTATTATATTATTATTAGGATTTTCTAAATAATCAGATTTATCTTTAGCTTCTTTAGACTTATCAGGGTTACCAAATGATATATTATTGAAAGACCTCCAAGTTAATCTATTAGTATTATCAGTATGATTTTCTTTATTAATTATTAATTCCTCAGGTGTTTTAGTTTTTTTATTATTATCTTCAAAAGATTTTGGTTCTACATCTTCAGATTTATTAGGTTTTTTAGGAGCATTATTAGTTTCATTAGCTTTTCCTTCAGGAGAATTTTTAGGTGCATTTTTAGCAGCATTATTTCCGTTAGTTTCATTTTTTCTTTCTTTTAATACTTCTTTATTTACTCTCCTTTTAAAAGAATTTTCAGTTTTATTTTTAAAATTATCTTCAAATCTTTTATTAGATAATATTAATTTCTTTTTACCATCTATTGAAGATAATTCCCATTTATCTTTATCTTTATTATAATTATCTACTTTATATATATTACCTAATCTATCTTCTAATATATCATTTTTCTTAGGACTAGTTATGGATTCTGATTCTGTATCATTTTTTAGTTTTCTAGCTTGTTTAAATCTTTCTTGAATATCTTTTATTTCTTTTAATCTTTCTTCTTCTCCTTTAACAGTTCTAAGATTACTATATTCTTTATCATATTTCTTTAAATTATTTTTAATACTAGTTATATTATTTTGTGTATTAAAATATTCATATATGTTTTCTAAATTACTTGTAGCAGCTATTAATTTATCTGAATCAGAAGATAAATCTCTTTTAACTTTATTACCTTTATCTTTTTCTATTAAATCTTGTTTTACTTTATTTAAAATTTCATCTATATCATAAGTAACATCTTTAGAGTTTTTAAGAAGTGGTATTAATGTATTAGATATTTCATTTTTTATAGAACTATCTAATTCTAATAATTTACTTTCATGTCCAGTTAAAGAATTAGCTAAAGCATCTCTAGTTACTCTATTATTAAATATATCATATTGAACAGAACTTAATGCGTGTTTAGCCCAAATGTTTTCATAAGATTTTAATTTATCTATAAGTTTAATAGCTTTTTGTTGAGCATCTTTACCCATATATTCAGCTTGTTCAGCAGTAATATTTCCATTAGCTATTTCATTTAAATGAGATTCTAATATTTCTGTAGTTCCTAATTTAAAATGATTAGCAGCTTCTCTAGCAAACATTATATTATCTATAGCTTCAGCAGAAGCTATATCTCCTTCTTGCATAGCTTTATTTTTAGCCATCATATAAGGAGCAGCAGATTCTAATTTACCCTCAAAGAACAACTTTGTACTTTCTTTCATTTGTTGTTGTTCATCATACATTTTCTTGTATTGCTCTTTTGAAGATTTAGTATATTTACCAGCAGAACTTTCTGTTATTATTCTTTGAACTCCACCACCAAAGAATCCCATCAATCCTTCTAAAAGAGTTTCATCTTTAGTAGCATATTCTACTAATCTTTCCATTAATAATTCTGGACCTTCTTCTTGTCCAATTTTTTTTAATGATTGATATTTAGATTCTCCAGACATTATTCCTTGAACAATTTCCTCAACTCCCTCTCCTAAATTTTGTAATATAAGATTATCAGCATTAGGTTTTACTAAACTTTCTCCAAAATGTTTAAATCTATTAGCTATACCTTTTTCTTTTAATAAATTTCTAGTATATTGTTGACCTTTCATAATACCAGATAATTGAAACATATTTACAGGTGATAAAAACCTATTCATGTTTATTATATTATCATGAGCATCCATTTTAGCTTGATTAAGCTCATCTATAGTCATTTGACCACTATCTACTAATGGTCTTAATTCCCTTTCTATTTCATCTGCTAATTCTAATCCCATTATCTTTCCTTCCATCCAATTAGTAACTCCAGCAGCAGGTAATCCAGATATTGTTTTAGAAAGTGTAGGACTAGCTTTTAAAAATTGTAATACTTTATTAGCTTTTGATAAATGACCTAATGCTGAAAATCCTTTAGTTATAGCTCCACCTGGTACTGCAAATTGTACAGCACTATTTAATAATTCTCTCCATGATTCAAAATAAAATGCTGGGTCACTCCAATCAAATACTTCATTTGGATTTTCTCTATAAATAGGCATTATTTCATCTAACCATTCTTTACCAGAAGTTGCCATTTTTGCAATCCAATTTTTCTCAGTATCATCTAAACTATTAAAAGCTTTGATATGATTATCAATATCTAACACATAAGAAGCTCCTTCTATAGCTCCTAAAGCACCTTTACCTAATCCACTCCAAGTAGCATTGGATAACTGAATAAGTTCATTTTGATTTTGTGCTCTTAGTTTATTTACATCTTCTCTAATTAAATTAATATTATCTAAATTTACATAATCTTTATATTTATTAAGATTATCTAATCTTAGCTCATGTACAGAATACATATTATTGAATTTTGTACCTAATCTTTGATGTATAACTTGTCTTTGTTTTTTTCTTTCAGTAGCTAATGCTTTTTCATCAATAGGTGAGGTAGGATTACTGGTATCTATTCTTTCCATATTAATAATTTTCTATTAATGTATCTATTAAATCTGCAATTGATGGTTCTTCTATATTTAATTTAATATTATTTCCATTACTATCTTGTCCTTTTCCTATCAATTTTAAATGTCCTTTTTCTCTAACTATTTTTAAATCAGAAAATACATCTAATTTATTACGAGTATTTTCTGGTAAATACTGAAAAATATCTTGTTTTTGATTATAATCACTATTGCTTCCTATAGGATTTAACCCTGAGTACATATGACTTTCTTTTAATGCTTGAAATAAATATGGGTCTTTTCCTGACAATGTTTCATATAAATTAAGTGTAGTTTCTTGAAGATTATTTCCTAAATCTTTAGATACAATAGTTATATATTGAAATTTTCCATCTTCATCTTTATATCTATAAGATGTTTCTGGACCATTTATTCCTCTTGTTATTTTTATACTTTGTCTATCTATACTATTTACAGTATCTTCTATTTTAATATCTTTTTTAGTAGAACTTTTAATGTCTGAATTAATACTATTAAAAGCTGTCTTAGCTTGTTCAGCAACATTTTCTCTTGCTTTATTACTTCCAGTACTAGCTGTTAAAATAATATCATCAGCTTCAAATATTTCTCCTTTTTGAATAAATTCATCTCTTTCTTTCTTTAATTCATTGTAATTAATTTTATATTCTTTAGCTTTTAATTCTCTAGCTCTTTCTATTATTTTATTATCAAGGTCTTTAACACTAACTCCATATATATTTCCTTTTAAAACATCTTCTTTAGCTTCTTCATATGCTGGAGAACCTTTGGGAGGTGAATATAACATAATTCCTTTTTTATTTTCAGGTAAATTTTCAAAGAATCTATTATTCATTTCTTCCATTTGTCCTTCCATTTCAGCAGCCCTTTTTAAATCCTCTGGTTTTTTAGTATTTTTTAATTTTTTAATTTCTCCTTTATAATCATCTATTGATTCAAAATTTGTAAAATATCCAGCAGTTTTACCTTTTTGCACCAAAGCTATAGATTGATTATCTTGCATTTCTTGTAATCTTTTTAAACGAGCAGTATTATCAGTTTTAATATGAGATGTTTCTGAATAAGCTCTTTCTTGAGCTACTGGAGTAATTTCTTTTATAAATTGTTCTTGAAAACTTACATCATTCATTTCAGCTTTTCTAGCCATTTCCATACCAGCAGGAGTTTGACTAAATGGTTCTATATTAGAATCTAATGTATTAAACAATTGATTAAAACTTAATTCTTTATTAGAATATTTATCCATCCATGTTCCATTTTCTTCATTATAAACTACACCACTTGCTTTTGCATTATCTACAAATTTTTCTAATTCGGGTCTAAATGGGATATGTTCTGGGATTATTTCTTTTCCCCCTATAAAATCAATACCGAATTGTTGTCCATCTCCTTCTTGATTTAAATAGTTTTCATAAGCCTTCATAAATATCATATCATTATGTGGTACTAATTTATTCTTTTTAGTTAAATCTTCTTTAATTTTTAAATATTTATTTCTACTTTCTACACCTTGTTGTATTTTAGATAATCTTTCATCAGAAGCTAATTGTTTTATATATTTAGAAACTTTTCTTTTATTCTCTGGTAATGATAAATCTAAATTAGACATTTCAGATGAAAAATTTTCTACATCTGATTTAATAGTTTTTAAAACTTCTTCATCATGTTTAGGTAATGCTTGTTGTTGTAATAAAGCATCATTAAATAAATCTAATTGTCTAGCAGTTTCATCATATGCTTTTTGTCTACCTTTTAAGGCTTCATTATATACTCCTAAATTCTCAGGAACAAATTGAGATACATACTGTGTTTGTACAGGTTGATAAAATCTTGAAAATGCCATAATTAATCAGTTGTAGTTTTTGTTGTGGGTGTTGTTTGAGAATCATTTAAGAATACCATTTCCCTTCTTTTAGTTTCAGGATTATATACTAACATATATTGTCTTCCATCTGATAACATTTTAATAGTATTTTCTTGTACATTAGAAGCATTTCTATCTCTATTAATAGTACCAGCAGCATTAGCTAATTGTCCTAATCCTGTTCCAACAGCAGTTTGATTAGCACCTTTAGTTTGAGCATTAACCATTTCTTCTTGCATAGAAGTTTGAAGATTTCTTATATCAGTACCACTTCTAATTTGTTGATTAATATTAGATTCTCTTTCATCAATTTCAGACATAGCTTTTTGTCTATCTTTAGCTAATCTATTAGCACTTGCTATTTTAGCACTAAGAGCTTGTCCAGAACCTGTAGCTGTTTGACTAATTTGTCTATCTACTATATTACCTTGTTGGTCATATATTTCTCTAGTATTATTTCTAGAAGCATCAAAATTAATTGTTCTAGGATTTAATCTATCATATTTAATTTTATTACTTCCTTTAAGTCCTAATCCTATATTGTATAAAGCTGGTAATGCTTGTAATCCCATAGTAAGAGCATCTCCTTTGTCCATAAAAGGTTTATTAGTATTAGTATCAATTTGAGAATTATTTTCTTTTGTATTAGAATTATTTATATTATTTCCTCTATTTCTATAATTATTTTCTGCTATTTTATCTTGTTTTATAGAATCTAACATTTCTTCATCAGAAAAAATATTAGAATTGTTTTCTCTAAATGAATTATTTAAACTTCCTCTACTATTAGTTCCACTTCCTAATGCTCCTGTATTAGGATTTAATGTAGTGGATATAGCATTGTAATTAGATAAATCTAATCCTCCATCATAACGCTTAACTCTACCTCCATAAGCTAATTGAGTAGGATTATTTTCTGTAGATATTTCTTTTTCTAAAATTATTTCTTCTTCTGGAGCTGTTTGAATTTGGTTAATATTTGGAGGACTAATTGTTTCTTCTGGTAATGAAATAGGTTCATTGTAATCTGTAGTAATATTTTCAGGATTAAGTTGCATATCTCTCATTACGCCTTCTCTACCTGATAATTTTATATTAGAATTACCTTGATTTATTGCATTTTTATAATATTGAGCAGCCATAGTTGGATTACTTGCTACCCAATATTCCTCACCTGTACTAGGTCTAACTCTCCTTTGTTCTAATTTACCAGTATTAGGATTTTGTCTAAATTGTGGATTTTCATTTTCAAATTTAGGTTTTTGAGGTTTATTTATTGGGTCATTTTTCATTTTAAATTGCATTTTCCCACTACTTCCATCAGGATTAATAGTACTAGTATAATCAGTCCATTCTATATCTGGTAAATATTTAGAAGAATATTGTTTAAATAATTCCATTACATCTTGTTGATTACCATTAGTTGTAACTGCAAAATGTTCTCTAACAAAATCAAGTGCTTTTTGAGCATCATCTGTAGTTTCAATTCCTTTATAAAAATTAGGATTATCTATTAATGCTATATCAGCTTTACCTTCTATAACTGGAGGATGCCAACCCCCATGTGGAAATTGTTTTCTATTTATATTACCTCCATAAGCCATGGTAGTTTCATCATTTAAATCCTGACTATTTTTAAATTCTTCTTGTAATTTAATTAATTTACTCATTTCTTTTTTTAATGCTTTTTCTGTATAAGGGTCATTCTTTCTAAAGTTTCTTTTTTGAATTTCTTTAGAAGCATCAGCAAAAGTTTTTTTAGAACCTGGTACAGATAATCTATCAGAGAATATATAATCTTCCCATTTAGTTTCTCCTTGTTCTACTGAAGCATTATCTCCTAAAGGAATACCACCTAAAGGATTTTGTTCATGTGTACCTCCAGTATTAAATTCAGATAATTGAGTATTACCTCCATATTTAAAATCATTTTTTTTACCAAAAATAGCTCTACCTTGAGGAACTCCTGGTATTATAGATAGTGCAGCATCTCCCCAATCTCCCTTAGCAGCAGCATCAGTAATATATTCATGTTGAGGTTTTACCCAAGCATCAGCAGCTCTTTCAGTACTATTACTATATTGTTTTTCTTTAGCTCCAGTTTCAGGATTAATAGTTTCTTTACCTAACATTCCTCTACCCATATCTGATACTCCACTAGCTATACCATATATTTGACCATATACAGGCACTTTAGAAGCAACAGAATCAAATTGTTGAGTAGCTGCTTGTTCTTTTTGTTGGTCTATTTGCTCACTAGTTAACTTATAATTATCTCTATTAGGGTCATTAGGATTTCCTCCATAATTAAATAACTTACGTTTTTTCTTTTTGTACATTTTATGATTTTAAAATTTAAAATTAAACTTTTATATTTAACTTTAATGTGTTATTAATATTAGATTTATAAATTAAATTATTAAATTTTATATAATTATTAATGAGGTGAATATCTATAATTAGTAATTATATCATGTAATATTAGTTTTCTATCATCATTTATTATTGCTACTACATTATTAGTTTGTTGAAAATTAACAGTTCCAATAATAGGTGTAGGTAATTCTATAGTAATAGAATTAGCATTGTAATCTAATATTAAATATTTTCCATTAAAATTATAAGCACTATTTGGAGATTGTATTATAAAAGAACCAGATAATGTAATCATACTTCCTTTTAAATTTTTTAAAGTACCTATATTAGGAATATTTAAAGTAATTCTATTAGGATTAGTCATAGTACCTACATTATTAACTGTATAAACAGTATATTTAGGAATATGTTTTAAAATAATTTTCATATAATAATCTCTTATTCTAGGTTCTCTAGATGAATTAGTTTTATCTCTAAATACATTTAATCTCCAAGTTCTAAATTTTCTTTTTAAGTTTCCATCTACTATAAGAGGAATTACTCCAGAATCTTGATGGTCATTTAATATTTGTATATTATCTATAGAATTATTAAAGCTATCAATATCATTTATATACATTTCACTTTTAAATTCAATACCATCAAAAATTTTTGTTATATCTCCATCAGGATTGACTATTAATTCTAATGTAGAAACATACTCATCTCCATAATAAGAATTTTTTAATCCTTTATAATGTTCCCATAAAGATAAATTATCTTCAGAAGTAGATAATAAATGTCCTGAATTTTCCAAATACAAACTTGGTTTAAAATCATGTTCAGATTCAAATTTTTCTAAAAGTTCATTATAAGATATTGTATAATCAATATTACTTAAATTATCTTTTGGTACAGGAGTAATATTAGTATAATCTATATTTGAACCTGGTTGAGGTTGTAATACATTTATATTTTCACTTATAGGGTCTGTAGAACCTGTAGAAGTTCCAATACTTCCACTTTCTCTAGGAGGTGTAGCTTCTTCAATAGGTGGTATAAATAAACCAGAATTAGTAACAGAATATCTAGTATTTAAAAATGTCATATATACTTTATTTCTAACTCTATCATAAATACCATGTACTCCATTTCGTTTTAATAATCTATCATCAAATATTAAATTACCATCAAATTCTTTAAATACTGAATTTAACCCTTTTATATCATTTAATGGGTTAATTCCTTCCTTTAATAAAAACCATTTTTTTAAATTAGAATCATAATGATGAATACCTGTACTAGAAGGTACTACAGAAAATTTATGTTTAGTTCCAGTTCTTCTAGATAAATAATTATAATAATCTAATATACCACCTTTACCTAAAACTAAAACAGTACCATCACTAGATGGTATAGTAGTTCTATCATTTAATGAAAATTTACCTAAAGCTGTATCTTGATAAAATAATAAATCATCTCTTTCAGTAATAATTTTATTTATTTCTCCATACATTCCTTCAACTTCTGCAAAATTATTGGGTCTAAATAATTTCCAATTATCAAATAACTCTCCATCTATTTTTTTATCAGAAGCCCATATTCTATGAGGAAATTCATCTACAAAATCATCTAAGAATCCTTTAGCAAAATGTATTAATTTAGAATCATTTTGTTTACGATATTGTGTAAACATATATGTAGTTCTTGGTCCTTGAAGATAAAAAAGGGCATTACCAAGAACACCAGCAAACCAATCTTTGTATATATTACTACTATAATTAAAATTAGATTGAATTTCTACATTTAAAGGAGATTCACATAAAAATCCTACTCCTAAATTATATCTTGACCGCCCTACTCTTTGATTTCCATTTTGTCCTGCATCAATTCCTATTCCAGAAGCATTTTGAGTATAAGCATGATAAAAATAATTATGAGGATAATATTGAACATAAACATCTCCTCCATATACTTGTATAGTATGAACATCTTGAGATGTTTCTTTTATAAATTTAAAACTTCCTGTAGAAATATACTCATTACTACTTCTAGATTCAAAAGTATTTCCTCCATATTGAGATATTAAATCTCTTTCATAAGAAACCATTCTCCATTGAGTTATCATATGTTGATTACTAGCACCAGCTTCAGTACCATTACCATCAAAATATTTAAAATTATTTTCAAGTTCTAATATGGCTTTTCGTTCACCAAAACCTGAAAATCCTACATCTGTATCACCGCTACCTTTAAAAGCAACACTACAACCATTAAAATAATGAAATCCTGGCATCATTCCTGGAAATGTAGCAGGGTTTAACATTGTAGCAGGGTCTAAAACTGTTCCTTTTGTAACTTTTTTTGACTCTACATAATTAGGATTATTTATTATAAGATTACCATCTTGTTGATTTGGTAAACATATTTCATTAGCTATAGTTCCTCTTTCTGGATAATCTCCAGAACCATTATTAGTACGATTATTAACATTAAAATAATTTTTGCCACCTTGATATATATAATTTTGAAAATCTATAGTTTTAACTCTATCCTTATCTTGTATATTAAATTCATATATAAATTGATTACTAGTAGTAATAGGAGATATAAAAGCATACATTCTACTAGTATTTTTTTTAATATAAGTACCTTGTATGGCAGGATGGTCAGCTAATGCAAAATATTTTTTATCACTACTACTTAAATAACTTTTTTCAAGAGTAGTATATCCATCTAAATTATATCTAGATTTATTAGGAACAGGATTGGTTACTCCATCAGTAAAAGGAACTAATATTCCTGTTCCTAATCTAGTTCTATTACTTATAGTTCTTCTAACTCTTACTATTTCAAAACCTGAAATATAATCTTTAATATCTGATATATTTATATCAAAATCAATACCTAATATTTTAGAATATATTTTATTATTTGTTGTAAATCCTAATCCAAAATTATTAGCACTGTTTGTTTGATAGTCTAAATGTTCTGGAAATTTAATATCTCCTATCCATTTAGTATTAAAAGGATTTCCTGCTTTATCAAAAAATGTAACACCAAATCTATATGTTTCTCCCCTACTATATCCTGTAAAATTAACACATACAGAAGCACTTTTATAAGTAAAAAATTCTCCTGGTACTAATACTTCTTTACCATTTAAAATATGTCCAGAAACATCTCCTGTATGAATCCTTCTACTACCTGCTACTATATAACCTTCTGCTTTTCCTGTTGCTAAACCATCTAATCCATTTATTCTATCTTTAGCTTCAAAATTTCTAATAGAAAATTTATATTTTACATTAGGACCTTCTCCTCCTAAAGTTATTCCATCAGCTTGAAATCTATAATTAGATGAAGAATTTTTATTATAAGGATTTATAGCATCATAATCTTTAGGAATATCTGTCCAATCTAAACTAGCATTATTAGTATATTTAAAATCTACTCCATTAAAATCTATATCAGTTCTCTCATTATCTGTTATTTTAGATAATCTAGCAGGATTGAATCTATAAGCTCTAACATCAAAATTATCTACAATAGTATCTAACATATCCAAATTAGCAGCAATTAATCTTTTATCTTTAATAGTAATTGTTTTACATCTTTTAAATCCTCTATTAATAAATGAAAATTCCTCTACTGTTAAAGGAATATTTTCTCCTTTATCTGAATGAATAACTATAAGATTTCCATCTTGAGGTACACTTTCTATTTTAAATATATATATACTAAGATTATTATTTTCAGTAACAACTGCAATATGTTCAATAACATTATAATTAGTATCTATACCTGTAATTTCATATGTAATAGAATGTCCATAAACTCCTGGTTGTGCTCCCCATCTCTGAAGAAAATTATCATTTCCTACATGATTAGTATTTAATAAAGGGCAAGGATTAGTAAGAGGAGATACGGATGTATATTGACCTCCTGTTTTTGCTAATCTATAACAATATTGTACAACACTTCCTCCCATCACTGAACCAGTACCAAAATTTTTTATTACAGGTAAACTAGTATTATAATTACTCATTATACTAAATGTATTAGGTAATACACCTAAAAGATTTGGGTCTAATAAATTAGCAGTTCTTAATTGATTATATTCATCTGTCCAATAAACTCTACCTGTTTTAGAATTTTCATAATGTCCTATAGCTTCTCTACCTATATGCCAATATGTAGAAAAACTTAATTTTCCATTATATATTAAATGATAATAAGAATCTAATTTAGAACCATTAATATTTTCAATATCAGTTATATTATTATTAAATGCAAATTTCCATATTTGACCATCAGTTCCAGAAGGAGTTTCATCATCACTAGATGTAGAAAATATAACTATTTCTTCTCTTAAATAAGCTCCTCCTATTATTTTTAAATTAGATAATTTATCTAAGATTTGTTCTACTGTTATATGATTAGTAGATTGTAATGAATTAAAAATATTAACATATTCATCATACAATACTAAGGTAATATGACTAATAGAATGTATAAGTTTAATTTTTTTAGCTTCTATTAAAGGATTTAAATTAGCAGATATGCTTTCAAATAAATCTTCCAAACTAGTTCCTATACAATTAACATTAGTAGATATATTAGTAATAGGGTCTATATAAGTTATAGATAATGTATCTAATACAGGATTTTCTATATCAGTATAATAAATTCTATATACAGGATATATAGTAGGTAATTTAAATAAAAATTTATTACCATCTTCATTTTCAATATTACCTGTTGAAAGACCATCTTCAGTAATAAGTTTTATATTACTACCTCTTAAATATCTAGTATTAGAATATTTACTCTTGGAAGAGTCTTTATCCATACCATCTATATATGTATTTCTAAATTGTTTACTCATTTAATTATTAATTAAATACTATTAGAGTTGTTAAACCTTTGTTCCATTATACCATCTCCTTTAAAAGCAGAACTATGAGAATTTATATTAGGAGTTAATTTTAAGAAATTATTTTTCCAACTTTCCATTTCATCAATATTAGGTATTCTTCCAGCAACCATAGCTTGAGCCACATTAAAATAATAATCTTGTTCTATTCTATTAAGAATATCACCATTCATTTTATTTTGTATAGCTAATTTAAATGCTAATTTACTAGCTACATATGATTTACAAGCTTTAATATATTTAACATTATCTGGAATTAAAGGGAATCCTTTAGTATCTGTAGGGTTAGCATCATAAATTACAACTACTTCTCCTTCTTTAAAAGAAGTAAATACATAATTATTATTTAATTTATAAGTATAATCAGAATCTATTCTATTTAAATCTGGAGAATTATTTTTATATTTTGCTATATGTAAAGAATCTGTAGTTCTTCTCATAGGTATTAATGTATTAGATTTAATACCCTTATAAAAAGCTTGTTTAAAATGTAATACATCACAAGGAATTTCTCCTCTATAATCTTCTATTAATATAGGACAAGGATGATTTAATTCTTTTTTACCATCAGTTATTTTTTCAATATAAGTAGCAGGGACTCCAATTAAATCTAAGCATTCTCCTATCCATTCTAAAGCATCTACCCAATCTAATTGGGTGTCAAAAGCATAATCTCTATATACACCTTCTATAACTCTTTCTACAGAGACAAATTTTCCATTAAGCATTATTAAATATTTAAATTGTTTATAGCATCCATTACACTATTGGAACTTACTTCATTACTAATTTCTGTTTCTTCTTTTTTTTCTTTTTCTAAAGGATTAGTTTCTGATATATATTTTTTAGTAATATCAAAATATTCATTTTTTCCTTCATCATTTTTTTTATTACCATATTTATTAATACATATAATAAATCCATTTTCAACTTGGTCTACAGTTAATCTTTTAGTAATTCCATCTTTTTTAATTTCTTTAGTAATAGAATATTTTTCTTCTTTATTATTTTCCATTGATATTGATTTTAATTCATTCATAATAATCTATATTTTCTTTAGTTTTTATAGTTTTAGATAATAATCTTTGATTATATCTTGAGGGATAAAAAGCATATACATACATATTTCTTACATTAGTAGTTCTTTTATCTAAGAACCATTTAAAATAAAAACCACCAGTATGTTTATTTGTATGATAAACAATTTTTTTATCTTTTTTACATTGTTCATTTTCAAGCCATAGTTTTTTAGTAGCTTCCCAATTAGGTTTCAAATAATTTACTTTAATATTACCATTATTATCTAATATAAAATGTGTTTTAAATTTTTTAATTCTTAAATATCCTATTCTATAAGGGATTCTATATTCATAAGAATCTTCAACTATAGCTCTACTAATTTCTTTATTAAATTCACTAATAACTTTAGCATATTTTTTATATAATACTGGATTTTTAGATATTTTTCTATATAATTTAAAAAAATCTTTTATACCATAATCTCTATTATTTTTACCTTCAGTTCTTATATTATTCATTTATTAGGATTTAAATCAACTGAATCTCCATCATTGGTTTTATCTAATGGAATATTTAAAGTAGTAATAAATTTATTATAAACAGCATCTGTTATATGATTTATCATCCAAGAATTAATTGGATATTTACTATTAAATGTATAACAAGTTTCTCCTGAACAAGATGAAAATAATCCTACATCTTCGGGATTTTCAAATACACCTGCTATATTTATATATTTAATAAATTTTAATTTATCATTTTTAGAAACTAAATATATTTTTTTATTATGTAAAAAAGCATAAATATTATTTTGATTATATTTACCATTACCTGTGAATTTAGCTCTAGTAGAACTTATAAAAGAATAATCTTGTTCCATTTTATCTACAGGTCCAACTCTAGTTAAAGCTGTAGAATTATGTAATTCTATTGCTGTAGGTATTTCTAATTTAGTTCTAATAATTTTACAACCAGAAGATACTTCACAACATTCTGCTGTATCAGAAATTTCCATTTCTACACAACCTAAATCCTGAATAATATTAGAATCTATAGTTCTATTTTTATTAAGTTCATTTCTAAGAAATAAAGCTCTTACATTATCAATTTCAAATGAAATTTCTCTTATAGATATTTCATTATCATCAGTTAAGTGAGGACTTAATTTATCCATTATAGAATAAATTATTTCATTTTTAGTTGCCATTTTCTAAATATTTTTTATATATTGTATTTGATATAATATAATCATTTTTATCATTATCACATTTCATTACTCTCTGTATAGTTCCTTTAGCAGTTACTGTAGGTTTAATATATTTAATATCTTCAGAACCACAATTAGGACATGACCATAGACTATTATTTTCATATACTCCTTTATGAGAATTAGGTTTAATATAATTTATAATAAGTTTAAATACATCCTCTAAAATAATTACATCATTATTACAATATTCTATCATTTTTTGCATTGCTTCTTCATTTTTATGAAGAATTATATTATCCCATAATTCTAATCCACCTGTACTAATCTTACCACCTACTCCTAAAAATCTAGCTATATAATCTAATTTATTTGATTGAAAATTAAACATAGCTTTACTTTTACTATATGTATCTAAAGATTTAACATATATTGGAAAAGCAATTCTATGATATAAACATCTAGTTCTTAACCAAGGAATGTCAAATCTATTTGAATTATGACCAATTACCTCATCAGCACTTTCCATAATTTTAGAAAATTCTTTTAAGATTTTTTTATCACATTGATTTTTATCCCATCTTAAATTATATATATTATCTTCATTTTCCCATTTATAAGAAATACATATTACTGCTCTTTCTTTAATTACATCTGAAGGAGTTATATTTTTTTTATAACCTACACTCCAAAATTTACCTATATTATAACTTGTTTCTATATCAAAAAATAATCTCTTAAAAATTGGAGAGTTATCTTTAATAGATATTAAAGCTTTAGCTTGTCTTTTAGCTTCATAGATAGTATCTCTATCAGTTTTAAATTGTTTTGCCAATAGTCCAGCTCCATTTGTTAAATATTTAGGTTTTTCTATTAGTTTTTCTACTATTTTATTAAATGTTTTTTTCTTCTCCATATTTAGTTTTTTAATAAAAAGGGCTTATAGTAATTATTGAAATTCTATAAGCCCAGTTTAAATCATTAAAATAATTAAAAATTAAAATCACTGCAAATGTAATAATAATTTTTTAATTATCTATAAAATAGTATATAATTTTATATTATTTAAAATTAATTAATCTCTTATATTCCATTTTATATATAATTTCTTTATCTTGTAAATCTGTTCCTATAGCTATTCCAAACATATTTCCTTTTTTATCTAAATAATCTATACCTAAATAAACATGATTAATAGGTTTTATATCTAATTCAAAACCAGCATATAACTTTCTTTTATTTTCTATTATTGTGTTATTTATTATTATTGAATCCTTAATAGTAATAATCATAGATTTATTAGTATCTATAATACTTGTGTTATATTTCCAATCTAATTTCCAATCTTTTAATGTATAACCAAAAGTATTAATTTTAAGTTTTCCTTCTAAATATCCTGTATTAGTACTATCTTTAAAAATTTCTATAGTAGTAAAAATATTATTATTAAAATTAGTATCTATTGAAGTTGGAATAGTTGAATGTATACTATTAGAATCTATAAATATTATAGTATCTATATGCTCATAAAATATTGTATCTATTGTGGTAAAATAAGTAGTATCTGAAGAATTTATTATTTGATTATTATTATTTTTACCACATCCGTAATGAAATAATATTATACCAATTATAATACCAGAGATAAAAAATACAATATTAAAATTATTATTCATTTTAAATAATCTTATTTTTCTTCTTATGATTAATCTTATCATAACTCATTGGAGAGTTGTGAATTGTAACAGTACCCTTTCCTCCTGCTGATTGTACTAATTCTGTTAACGCCTTTTCAGAAGTTTTCCAAATCTTTTTATAGTCCGTATTAAAAGCTACTAAAATGCAGCCTAAGCTATCTTTACTGCTATTTCCACCGTGGATTCTTATACCACTAAATTGAGGTACATTTTTAATTAGTATCATGTTACGCTTGAATTTAGGCGACCATGTAACTTCAATTTCGTATGTATCAGCTTTGATTGCTGTTACTCCATAAT
>Ga0210043_1000897_pt1 | contig 29308 bp, 24 predicted proteins | sample CryGeymet201501t_FD_183990 | JGI IMG/M metagenome (GOLD analysis project Ga0210043, IMG submission 183990) | Groundwater microbial communities from Crystal Geyser aquifers in Utah, USA - Crystal Geyser metaG 2015-01t (SPAdes) (version 2) | ecosystem: Environmental > Aquatic > Deep subsurface >... | reverse complement strand
ATAAACCGATTAATGATCCGGATTTCAATCCTGATTGTCAAGAGTTTTATAATGCTGATGGTCAAGTCTCTTATCATTTATTATCGCGAACCATTACCTGTTCGGATAATTGTCATGCCTATCGTTTAAGTGCAAAAAATATTGACAAGTCTTTAACCCAAGCGACTTGCGTAGGTGCTGATAAAAATTGGAATTCTGGTGTCTGTAATGTTTGTTTAAATGGGGGTTTGTGGGATACTAATCAAAATTCCTGTGTTTATCAGGCTATTCCCGGCGAAGGTCAGACCTGTAGAGCGGTAGATAACGGTTGTCGCGAATATAATGGTAATGACGGAGCTAATGTTCGCCTCCTTACTTCTTATGACTTTGAGAGTGGCTTAGGCAATTGGTCTTCTAATTGTACTAATGGCATTAATATCAGTGCTATCTCTAATCATAAAGATGGTCATTCTTTACAGTACGACGCTAGTGCTACTTGTTCCGGTGCTACACCGTTAGCCCAAGTGAATGCCGACGGTTTAGTCAGAGAAGGGGGCTCTTATAGTTTAAAATTCTTAGCTAAAACCACGACTGCCAGTAATACTAATTTACAAATTTATTTATTAAATAAAGACACTGGTGCCAAGGCCTACTTTAATACCACTGGCGCGGTGACGGTTAAGAGCGGGGGAGACTGGAATATTTATCAGGCTAATTTAGCCGTATTGGACCATAGTCTTGGCAGTGAAGAAGTTTTGGTTATTAGCGCTGATAATAGTTTCTTGCTTGATGATGTTATTTTATCGGAAATTACCGATCGTTATTATTTGATAAAAAAATCCAGTCAAGTTCCGGACATTTGTTCTTTTGATATTTTTGAGGTTTATCAAGGTCCTAATTATAATCTGGGGTGTTCTCAGTATGTTGATCGTAGTGGAGTGCCAAATAATTTGCATAAATTTACGCAGCTTTGTTCAGATTCGGCTGTTGGTTGCGAACAAATGATTGATACTAAAAATTCTCTTGATTTTTCCGCTACTTTTTGGCAGAACGGAGAGTCTGTTACTTCTTGTGCGGCCGGAGATACTTCTTGTATCTCAGTCCCCGGCGATAGCGCTATTTATGCTATTTATGATTCATCTAAACTTTGTACTTCTAAGAATCAGGGTTGTAGTCGTCTAGGTCAGGCTCAGGGCGGAGTTAATGTAACGGGGTGGTCGGATGTCTTTAAGAATAATAATCCTGATCAATATAGTAATATTTTATGTAATTCCGCAGCGGCCGGTTGCGAGGAATGGACTATGGGTAGTGGCGCCTCTTCTTATTTTAAAAATCCTGGTTTTGCTGCTTGTAGTTATCGTGCCAGTAACAACCCGGCTGTTTCCGGTAAGGCTTGGTATAAAATTCCTGTTAAACGTTGTGACTCTGATTCTAATGGAACAATTAATAATTTAGAAAAATATGGTCTTGTTTGTACCAGCGACGTTGATTGTGGCGGTAGTAAATGTATTTCTGATGACAACGATTATGATTGCTCCGTTTCTTATTCTAAGACGATTGGTTTAGGCGGAACTAATAACCAGGTGCCGGTTCCTGATCGGGACGCGGGGGTTTGTGCGAAAGCTAATTCTAGCTGTACGGAATATATTGATCCGGTAACAGAGTTTGCTGTTAATTTGGTTAGTAATCCCAGTTTTTCTCTCAATGATTCCGGCTATCGTGATGGTTGGGGAGGAACATCCGTTGAAAATCTTAATGATAATCAACAAAAGGTTAGCTTGCGTCAGAATACTTTGTATAGTTTATCTACTAAATTGAACGGTACCGGCGGACAAGTTGGTGGCGTCAGTCTTATTTTTTCCAGCAGTGTGCAAGCTCTCTTAAATGATAATAATTTAGGCGCCCCCATTACAGTTATTAGTTTGGCTGCCGGCAATAAAGACGCTGTTATTTTTAATTCCTTAAATAATACTTCTGTTCTTTTAACCGGCGGGGCCGATAAAAAGATTGTGGAGCTAAAGGAACTGGTAATTGATTATCAATTAAGTAGTAATATTGATAAAACAAGTTGCAATGGTTTATACAAGTTTGATAATGGTTGCATTCTCTTTAATGAACGTGGTGTTAATGGCGCTTCGGGCCTGGCTACTTTGAAATATGATGCTTATAGTAGTAATGATGGTGCTGTTGCTACAACCTGTAATCCGACTATTAGTGGTAATTGTACCGCTAATACTTTAGTGAAAGTACGTCCGGATCGGGTTTGCGCCAAGTGGTTGGATTGTATTAGTTATATAAAAGATCCTGATACTGGAGAGAAAACTTGCTATGCTATGGGTGAATGTGATCGTCTGGATGATAACGGTGATTGTGTTAATTTCACGGAGATTGCTTCTGAGGCACAACGATTTGACGTTGATACTAATAAAAATACCACGGGTTATTCCGTCTTGGATCAATATAATGTTGGACAGATGCGAGAAGTGGGAATTAATTTGGGAACGGCAGCCAGTTATGATTTTGAAAATGGCGCAGCTCCTCCGCAGGCTACTATTATTAACGATCCAACTAGTAGCGGTGGGACTGATTACCCCGCCCATGGAATTAGCTATCTGCAGGTACCGGGAGACAAGCTTATTAAAGTCGGCTCTTCCGATATATCGCTAGGATCTGGACGTCATAGTTATTATGTAAATTATTTGATTAATACTAAAAATACCAGCGCTAAGGCGCGATTGCTTATTACTGATACCGGTGGCACTGTTCTAAAGGATAGTGTGACTAAAAAAGAATTAAAATTTGATTCTTCTTCTAATACCTGGACCAGGCAAGTTAATAAATTTACTTTAGACGGCCCCCAGTCAATTAGCATTCGTTTGAGTTCGGATAATACTAGTTCCGGCAGTTTTGTTTATTTTGATGATATTAATATTGAGCCGGTCTTGGAAGTGGGGACGGATAAGTATGTAGCCCGTGATTGTCGCTTATATCCGACTACAGAAAGTCTCACTTGTAGCAGTAAAAATGAGAATGTTGTCTCTCATGGTTTGGAGGGTTATTGTTTAGTTTATGATCCGGCCAATCCGGGGGTCTGTTTAATGTGGTATCCGGTGGACAGGATTGGTTCAACCAGAGATAAAAATTTTTCCTCTGGTTATAACGGTGTGTTTCCTTTGTATTATTGTGCAGCCGTGAGCGGTAATTTTGATGTAGTGGAGAAGAGGGTGCTATTAGAGTATCATGATACTGTTAGCGGATCTGTAAAAATGTGTGATAAGACGTATTCAGATTCGGGTTGGCTCGGGGCAGATGACCCTGTATGTGATTCTTTTTCTAGTTGCCCTGATAATGGTGGTTATTATTGTCCTGATGATTATCATGCTTATGTTGCCTGGAACCCAGAGCCCACTGGTGATAGTGACGCAACTTTATTTTGTCTCCCCAATGAAGATCCTTTAAATAAGTTTCCAGCGTTTAAAGTAAAAAATCCTGCTCCTTATGATGGTAGTAGTCACCCTTACTTTACAGCAGAGGACATGGAATTAATTCCTGGCTTAACTAATTTCAATGTTATTGGGCTTTACTCAACTAATCGCGAGACTAGAGCATGCGACGGTCAGTATTCTTTTTATGAAGGTTTAGCTTTATATACAGGTAGTACTGGTAGCCCTGAATTAAATGCTCGCGGTACATTGCTAGAACCCAACATTCGCATCTATGATTATAACAACCCATTAGCTCAAACCCAGTATTCGCAATTAAAATATATTAATACTGATACAGGAGTGGACGCTGCTACTGGAGTGCCAAATTTGCCGTTAGCGAATGATTCTGGACAAATTTATAACTTTACTTGTAACAGATTTGAAGAGGTGGTTGATGAGAATGGTAATAATAAGGCTTGGGTAGATAGGGTGGGATCGAGTTCTATATATCCTGATACTACTCCTAAATTCTTTGTAGATAATAGTAATAAGTGGTATGGAGATGGTGTGAATTCTAATAACTATAATTTAGATAAATATGGTCGTAATAATGCGGAAGGAATTTTTGGGGCCGCTGCATTCCCCGAGGGCTTTAACTTGGCAAATTATAGTAATCGCATTCCGCTACGTAATCAATATGGCACAAGTCCGATTGTCGCTGGAAGGCCTTATGGTTGTGAGCCGGGTAGTGGTACCGGTTGTCCGTTAATAGGATATTGTGATAGCGATGAGACCGTCTTCTGTTTGATTGGTCATGATACTACTTGTGGTGGAGGTGGAATTTGTAAGCCTCTCTGGAACCCCATAAATACTTTAAGCACAACATCAACGCCTCCAAACTATGAGCAAATTCTTAGTAAGTTGTTTTTGAAGTCTTATGCCGGTTACAGATTTTCTGGGACATATCAGTCTGCTGGTTCTTATGGCGATTATACAAGAGAAGGAAAAGTGCCTGGCATATTTCCTTTTGGAGAGTCAGATAGTTATTGTGCTCAAACTAATAGCAGAGGTACTTATGAAAATTTAGACTCTTTCTGCCCTATTTATCCTAGAGTTAGTAACGTTAATTTATATTATGGCGATACTACGCTAGCCTTGAAAAGTGGTTTGAGGTCCGGTGAAACATTTAAGCTTATACAAAAAGGCATTTATCGTTTGGTGTTTAATAGCTCAGTTGATAGTCAGCAACTGCCACTACAAAATATTGTGATTGACTGGGGCGATGGCAGTGTTCAAACGATCACCAGTGAAGATCAGCATCCCAATCCTACAAATCCTCATATTTTTTATCATTATTATACTCGTTCCGGTAATATCAAAATTAGCGTTAGAATTAAAGATAATTGGGAATATTATGGCGACAATTAATTTGCTATAGTTAAGACGTATTATATCGCCCCATCTCCCTTGTTAGATGGGGCGTTTTGTTTTGCCTTTTCCTTTATTTTGCGGTATAATTTTAAATAAGAAAAGCTTAATATTTATGGCTAAAAATCTTGATTATCAGTTATTGCATCGAGGTGGAGAGGATGATAAATCCGCGGCTAAGGCCGGAGATTTGCGAGCCGCCCAGCGATCTGAACAAGCACCTACGCCTCTAGATGCGGTAGAAACTTTACGAGAAGTAGTTTTGCGGGAAAAAAGAAAAAAAGAGGAACAGAAAAAATCGGGTGGGGCACAGTCCAAAATTGCCGGAGTTATGTCTTCACCGATTAAATTATTTACCGCTAAACTTTTAAAACAATCTTGGTTTCATTTGGCTGATAGTTTCGGTTTGACCTTGTTATATATTAATATTCACGCTTTTTTAGGTGTAGTTCTTGGACATTCAATGTTTTGTAAATTGGGAGAAGAGTGGAACATGGGCGACTCGATGATGGGAGCGACGAAGGAGGGTTCAGGGGGGCAAGAGATGTCCGGCACGGTAGAATTAATGGCCTTGGGCGCTTTGGATGTGATGGCAATTTTGATTATTGTTGCCATATTTGCCGTAATTTCCTTAATTATTAATGTAATTGATAATCCTTTGGAAAATATTAGTACAATTTTTGGTTTCTTATGGGGAATTTTAACCGGTTCAAATTAATATGGACATAAAAAAGATTGGCAAGAAATTTATTGTCAATAAAAAATTAATTTTTACAGTTTTACCACTTTTATCAGTGTTAGGAATTTTTTTTGCTGTTCCAACTGTTAATGCCGGTTCGAGGGACTGGGCTTATACCGTAGTTAGTTTTTTGTTAGGTGTTTTTGTTAGCGCTTTGGGATTAATTTTAGTTCTGGTCTTGCAGGGCTTAACTCTTATTGCCTCCTATCAACATTTTATTGACTCTCGGGCCGTAGTGTTAGGCTGGGTGATGGTGCGTGATATTTGTAATATGTTTTTTGTTATAGTCTTAATGGTCATTGCCTTTGGGACTATTTTAAATTTAGAGGACTATAACTATAAAAAACTTTTGCCGAAGTTAATTTTAATGGCCGTTTTGATTAATTTTTCCAAAACTATTTGTGGTCTATTGATTGATGTGACACAGGTCGTGATGTTAACTTTCGTTAATGCTTTTAAGGATATTGGGGCCGCTAATTTTACCGATATTTTTGGGATTACCAGTATTTTAACTTTAGCGAAGAATGGCGCGGCAGATATTGATGGCTTTACCGCCGCTGCCGCTTATATTCTTGGTTTCCTATATTTGTTGATAGCGATTGTGGTCATTACCACTATGATGATGATGTTGGCGATGCGTTTGGTTATGATTTGGATTTATGTAGTATTATCTCCGGCCGCTTATTTATTGGCTGCGGTTCCGGGCGGACAAAGTTATTCTCAACAGTGGTGGACGGAATTTACTAAGAATTTAATAGTTGGACCGGTCTTGGCTTTTTTTATCTGGTTGTCTCTATCGGCTCTGCAAGTTGATAATACTACGGCGCAATATAGCGCCAATGATTCTAAGGCTCAAGAAGAGATTGCTTATGCTAACACGGAAGCCTCTAAGCCTAGCGCTTTAATTAAATATGTGATTGCGATTGGTATGTTAGTTGGTGGTTTGATGGTTTCTCAGAAAATTGGTGGCGCGGCCGGTGAGTTAGCGGGTAAAGGAATGGGGGCTTTGCAGAAGGGGCAGAGTTTGGCGACGGGAGCGGCAGTAGGGGCAGCTCTTTGGACAGCAAAAAGACCGCTTAAAGCTGCTGGTTGGGCTAACGACCGATTTTTACAGGGGAAGGGTATTATGGATTTGAATTTATCAAGGGTTGTTAAACAATGGAATCAAAGAAGTGAGGAGAAGAAACAACAGAGATACACCCAGGGTAAAGTTAAAGCTGACCAACGGATGAGTGAGGGGGGAACTATAAAAGGTGCTTTAGCTATGTCCGCTTTAGGAGAAGATACTTTTGATCATTTAACAACTTGGCGTGGTATTAAACAAACGATTAAAGGTGGAAAAAGAATGCAAGCTGCCAAAGATAAGCTTAAAAGTTCTCCGGAATTTGGCCAAGCTAAATTTGAGGAGGAATATGCTAGTTTAGATGATCCAAATGATAGACTGAATAAGATACGGGAGCTTAGCAATAGTAATTTAGCAATAAATGGTAATCAAGAAAAATTAAAATATGCTCAACAGAATAGTCACACGGTATATAGTGATGATGATAAGAGACAAGCGCGAGATAAAGTAGAAGAATATCAAAAAAAGATTGATAACAATCTGCCGATGACTAACTATAACGCTAAGATGGCCGAGCAGTCTGCTATTCAAAAAGAATATGCTAAGCTTTCCATGACTTCTGATTCTGATGAACTGCTGCGGTTGTTAAAATCTGCTTTACAAAGTCAAGATACGGCTAGAGCTAGTGCTATTTTTACAAAGATGACTAAAGATGGAAACGATAATGAGTTTACTAAAGCTTTAGATAAATTTGGCGATACCGGCTGGAAAGGCCTGCAAAGAGTCATGAGTGATATTGCTAATCCTAATAGTAAAAATTATGGAGGGTTTAATGAACAACAAGCTCTAAGCCTAGGAGCATCTTTAAGTGAACTTAATAAATCTAATAATCATTGGGAGGCAGTGGGTGGATTTGAAATGGAGGATGGACAGTGGCATATGACTGACGAAGATGGGGCGGCTAATATTAGCTTGTCTGAGTCAGGCAAAAAAAATCCTCAAGACCTCACCAAGAGCGGTGATCACTTGGCATATGGTAAATATGTTAAAGGTAAATATCAATTAACGGCATCAGGTGTAGTAAGGCTAAAAACAATAGCTGGTGAAGGAAATTTGAAAAATGTGGAAGGCGGAATGAATGAAAGTACTGTTACGAATATTTTACCTGAAATCGCTGATGTGATTGAAGATGCGGCAGGAAATAAAACTTATACAGTTAAGGACCAATACAAAGATCATTTTGATCAGGCTTTTGTGAACGCTATGGTGAAAAGAATAGGCAAAATATCAAATGCAGACCCGTTAAAAGAATTAAGTAAGGTTAAAGGTCTCAAGTTTACTTAAATCATAAATTATGACTGAACAAGAATTAAAAGATAATGTTGATAAATTTTTGAGCCCTGATTATATTGCTATGGTTGGTAGGGTTGTTAATAATATAGTTATAGAAGATGACCAATCTAACGCCTTTGATTTAGTCCAATTGTTTGTTGAGGCTTTGAAGCAGGAGGGGGTTAAAAATTCGGCCAATAAAGGTACTTTAGATTTTTATAATAATAATTTAATCAAATTAGAATTTATTGCCCTGCCTTTATTAGAAAACAAAGATGTTGTATATTTATTAGCTAAGAATTTTGTCAATCAATTTCAAATAGAGGGGTATAATTTGTTAGAAAAGTTTAATTATAAGTTATTAAATATTATTTTAGTTAGTGATCGTGATGATTTTAAAAAAGAAGTAGAGCGTGATTTGTTAAAAAACCAAGAGGTGATTGTTCGTGAGGGAGAAATTAATAAAATTTGTGATTGGTTAAAAAATTATGTTAGCGTAGTTGGCTTGGAGAATCGTGATACTTTGCTTAGAGCGCAGTATTTTGCTTCTTTAAAAAATAACAATAATGTTAATTCGTTGGAATATAATTATTTAATTAGTTTATTTCAATTTTACGATATGTTAGGCGTTTCTTCAGATTCTCCGGAAGGATTAGCCGAAGAACCCCCCGTTATAGTAGGTGGTAAATTATATATTTTTCGTAAAGGAGTATTAGAGCCAGTGGATGAAAATAAGGATTTTAAAAAAATAGTGCAGTCAACGAATATATTAGACTCGTCGGACGTTTTATCGGAATCAAGCAATTCTTTTAATTTAAAATCATCTGGGCCAGTTGTATCGGCAGTAGTGCCATCTACTACAGTTTTTTCTAATTCAGATTTATCCGACCTTGAATCTGCTCTCAAAAATTATTCCGAAGATAGTCTAGAACATAAGGCACTTAAACAAGAAATTAGTCGCCTCAAGGCGGCGGAGTTAAAGCAGGTACAACGTAGTGCCGGCAGTCAAATAAATGCACAAAAATAAAGCCGCGAATATCGTCGTTTCCGGTTCGCTGGCTTACGACCAAATAATGAATTTTCCTGGTCGTTTTAGTGACCATATTTTGGCTAATCAGACTCATAATCTTAATATTAGTTTTGTTTTGTCTGATGCCCGTACTAGTTTTGGTGGTACAGCTGGAAACATCGCCTATAATTTAAGCCTCTTAAAAATAAAGCCGACTATCCTAGGTATAGTCGGTTCTGATTTTTCTGATTATCAGCAGACTTTAAAAAAACAGGGGGCGGATTTAAGTCGTTTGGCTAAATTGGAAGTGACTAGCAAGGGAGTTAAAACCAAAACGGCTGTTGCTCATATTATTACTGATAAAGATGATAATCAGATTGCCGCTTTCTATCCCGGCCCTTCATTAAAAAATTATGCTAGTAAGGCGGTTAGTGGTTTAAAGGAAATTAGCTTAGCTATTATTGCGGCTGAAGATAAAGGGCGGATGTTAGAATACGCCATGTCTTATTCTCGTCGCCATCTTCCTTATATTTTTGATCCCGGTCAAGCGCTAACTTTGTTCTCCGGCACGGATATTAAAATAGCCTTACGAGGAGCTAAAGTTTTAATTGGTAATGACTATGAGATAAAAGTTATTTTAAATAAAACTAAACTACGTTTGAACGAATTAAGAAAGTTGGTGGATATTTTAGTAATTACTAAAGGTTCTCAGGGTTCAATAATTTATCAGGGTGCAGAGAAAATAATTGTTAAAGCGGCTAAGCCAAAAAATACTTCTGATCCGACTGGAGCTGGTGATGCTTATCGGGCGGGCTTGATTAAGGGCTTACTTATGGGTTATAATCTAAAAACTTGTGGTCAACTAGCCGGACTCGTGGCCTGTTATACGGTAGAGAAGGCTGGTACTCAGACTCATAGTTTCACTCTTAAAGAATTACAAACTAGATATTATACTAATTTTAAAGAAAAAATACTATTATGATTAATCATGTTAAAGATTTAAAGTTAGCGGTCGCGGGTGAGAAGCGCCTATCTTGGGCTGGTCGCGATATGCCGGTTTTAGAAATTATTAAAAAAGATTTTGCACGGACTAAACCTTTTAAGGGGAAGCGTATTTCCGCTTGTATGCATGTGACGGCCGAGACCGCTAATTTAATGTTGACTCTTCAGGCCGGCGGCGCAGATATAACTTTAGTTGCTTCCAATCCTTTATCTACCCAGGATGATATTGCCGCCGCTTTAGTTAAGCACGGAATTAAAGTTATGGCTGTTCGGGGCGAAGATACTAAGACATATTATAGTCATTTGAATCAGGCTTTAAAAAATAAGCCACAGATTACTATGGATGATGGCGCTGATTTAATTTCTCTGTTACATAATAAATATCAAAATCAGGCTAAGGATATTTTAGGTAGCATGGAAGAAACTACCACCGGCGTTATTCGTCTCCGTGCTTTAGCAGCGCATAATAAATTAAAGTTACCGGTGATTGCTGTCAATGATGCTAAGACTAAAAATTTATTTGATAATCGTTATGGCACTGGTCAATCTACTTTAGATGGGATTATTCGGGCAACCGGTATTTTAGTGGCCGGAAAAACCATCGTTGTGGCTGGTTACGGCTGGTGTGGTCGTGGTTTTGCTATGAGAGCACGCGGTATGGGAGCGGAAGTAATTGTGACTGAAGTTGATCCAATTAAATCTTTAGAAGCGGCGATGGATGGTTTTCGTGTGATGCCAATGCTAGCGGCGGCGAAAGTTGGTGATGTTTTTTGTACTATTACCGGCGACTTAAAAGTTATTGACTCTGCACATTTCAAGGCGATGAAAGATGGCGCTATGGTTTGTAACTCGGGACACTTTGACGTAGAAATTAATATACCGGCTTTAAAGAAAATGGCTAGTCGAGTGACTCGTGTTAGTGAGTATGTTCAGGAATATTTAGTTGGTAAAAGAAGAATTTATGTTTTAGCCGAAGGTCGTTTGATTAATTTAGCGGCGGCTGAAGGTCATCCTTCCAGTGTAATGGATATGAGCTTTGCCACGCAGGCTTTGGCGGCAGAATATGTTGTAAAACAGGCGGGTAAATTGGAAGTTAAGGTTCATAATGTTTCAGAAAATATTGAAAATAAAGTAGCGACCTTAAAATTAAAATCATTAGGTATTAACATTGATAAATTAACTAAAGAACAAGCCGCTTATTTATCGTCTTGGGACTTAGGCACATAAAAATATATGGATATTAAATTAATTACTTCGGAGTCAGTCACTGAGGGTCATCCGGATAAAGTTTGTGATCAAATCAGTGACGGAATTTTAGATGAAATTTTACGTCAGGATCCCAATGGTCATGTGGCCGTGGAAAGTTTTGCGACTAATGGTTTAGTCGTCGTGGGCGGGGAAGTACGCACCAAGAATTATATTAATGTTGATGACATCGTGCGCAAGATTTTAAAGAGTATCGGTTATGACAATGCCGATTCCGGTTTTGATTGTGATAGCGTCGGCATTATGTCAGCCTTACATTCCCAGAGCGCGGAAATAGCTCAAGGTGTTGACGAGGGAAGTGGTGATCATAAAGAACAGGGCGCGGGCGACCAAGGTTTAATGTATGGTTTTGCCACTAATGAAACTAAAGAATTAATGCCTTTGCCGATTGTTTTGGCTCATAAATTAACGGCTCAGTTGGCGATGGTTCGTAAAAAGAAAATTTTGCCTTATTTAAGGCCGGACGGGAAGAGTCAGGTCACGGTAGAATATCACGGTGATAAAGCTAAGCGCGTAGAAACGGTAGTGATTGCCGCTTGTCATAGTGATAAAGTTTCTTTGGCAAAAGTTCGCAAGGATATTTTAGAGAAAGTTATCAAACCAGTCTTAGGTAAATTATTAGATAAGAAGACTAAAGTTTTTATTAACTCAACTGGCGCCTTTACTTTTGGCGGTCCGGCGGCTGATACCGGCTTAACTGGACGAAAAATTATTGTTGATACTTATGGTGGCGTGGCTAGACACGGGGGCGGTTGTTTTTCCGGTAAAGATTCCTCTAAAGTAGATAGAAGTGGCGCCTATATGGCCCGTTATGCTGCCAAGAACGTGGTAGCGGCAGGTTTAGCCGATAAGTGCGAACTTCAGGTTGCCTATGCTATTGGTGTTGCTCAGCCGGTAGGAATTTATATTGATACTTTTGGTACTAATAAATATCCGGAAGATAAAATTTTACGAGCGATTAGAAAAGTTTTTGATTTTAGACCTAAAGCTATCATTGATCATTTAGAGTTAAAGAAACCGGTATTCTTAAAGACTGCCGCTTATGGCCATTTTGGTCGTCCAGAATTTCGTTGGGAAAAGACAGATAAAATTACTGATTTAAAGAAGGCCGTTAAGTAATATTTTAATAGAATAATATTTTTGCGCGACTTTTTTTCCGTAGGAAAAATCAGGAGCGAAAAAATGTTATTCTAATTAATATGCGTGTCATGGTTTTTGGTACTTTTGATAATCTTCATCCGGGCCACCTCTCTTATTTTTCCCAGGCTCGGAAGTTCGGAGCGGAAATGATTGTTGTTGTGGCACGTGATAAAAATGTTTGTCAGCAAAAAGAACATTGTCCTCAACAGGATGAAAAGACCAGAGTCAGACAAGTGAGGTTGGCTTTACGTGAATTAGGCTACCAGGGTCGTGCGGTACTGGGCAGTTTAAATAATCGTTGGTTAGTTTTAAAAAAATATCGTCCGGAAGTTATTTGCTTAGGTTACGATCAGCAAGTAGATTTACCACAGTTAAAGAGCGAAATTGAAAAATTTCGCCTTTTTTGTAAGATTAAAAGACTTAAGCCGTATCACTCGGAGAAGTATAAGTCTAGTTATTTAAGGAAGAAATAATATTGTAGGTTATAGCCATTATTTAGAAATAAAAAAAGAGATACAATCCAGTATCTCTCTATTTTTTTGGTAAATATGTTACCATTTTTTTGTAAGATTAAAAGACTTACACCAATTAGTTAGATTTACCGATGTGCTCAGTTACATAAATATTTCTATTCGTATATTTCTGAGCAAACATCACACCTTCTAACTCTTTTAATTCTAAAGACGCGTCTAAATCTAGACTCTTTCTTTTCTCGTGGAGTTGGTACCAAAGGTCTATATCTAGTGCCAGCAACTCAATCAATGGTGAGTGCCCAACCATAATTAGTAAATCGCCATATTTGATTTGATTGAATAATTTTTTTAAAGCTAGGCGTTCATCGGTAACAATTTTTGAAAGTAATTTTGGCTCTAGTTCTTTTAGAGCTTGATACCAGCCGCATTCATTTTTTCGTTTTGTTAGCTTTGGATTATTGGCTAGTCCGGCAAATAGTTCCTCGTTTCCGAATCTGTCGTCGGCCTCTAAGATTTCAGCAATTCCCAAACCGTGAGCTTCTATACATATTTTTAAAGCTAGAATAGTTTGTTGAGTAACCTTTGAGCCGCTACCGAGAGAAAGAATTATTCTCTTAACCTCTTTTTCAGACATCCGGTAGTTAAATTTAGGTATTCCACTTTTTTGAATTTCTTCTAGTCGGTCAAGCGCGATAAGCTCGCCGTTTGTTTGTACACTTCGTATCATGGCAATTCTTTTTTCCATGACTCTACCTCCTTAATTTAGTTATTTAAGTACAACAATAAATTGAATAATAATTTTACAATTATCAAATTATATTCCCATATATTAAGATTTATGTCAACAGTCAATTAAAAATTGTAAAAATCATCAAAAAGGCCTAAAATATTAGTATAATACTAAGTTTATGTTCATAAAATTCTTTAAAGACATCAGCAAAAAAAGTGTAGCTGAGGCCGGAGGTAAAGGGGCATCTTTAGGAGAAATGTCTGGATCCGGCATCCCTGTGCCACCAGGTTTTGTTATTTTAGCTTCGGCTTTTAATCGTTTTTTGGCAGAGACTGATTTAACCCAAGAAGTCCAGGCTGTTTTAAATGGAGTTAATTATAAAGATATTAATTCCGTGGATGGGGCTTCGGAAAAAATTAGAGCTATGATTTTGCGAGCTAAAATGCCTAAAGATTTAGAGAAAGACATTCAGGCCGATTTTAAAAAATTAAAAACTAAATTTGTTGCGGTGCGTTCCAGTGCTACGGCCGAGGATTCTTCGTCTGCTTCTTGGGCAGGAGAACTAGAAACTTATTTAAACACAACTGATAAGACTCTGCTTCTTAATGTTAAAAAATGTTGGTCGTCTCTTTTTACGCCGCGCGCTATTTTTTATCGTCATGAAAAGAAATTATTAAAAACCAGCGTGAGCGTGGCGGTAGTCGTTCAGCAAATGGTAGAGTCAGAAATATCCGGTATTGCCTTTACGGTTCACCCAGTGACTAAAGACAAAAAACAAATGATTATTGAGGCGGGTTATGGCTTAGGTGAAGCTATTGTTTCCGGCTCCATTACTCCTGATGCTTATGTGCTTGATAAGCGAGACTACTCTTTAATTGATATTAATATTTCTTCGCAAGAGAAAAAAATTGTGAAAGGCGCTTCGGGTGGTATTAAATGGGTGCCGGTAACGAAAACGACAGGGAATAAGCAAAAATTAAGCGGTCGACAAATAGTAGAATTAGCTAAAATTTGCCTAGTAATTGAAAAGCATTATAAATTTCCTTGTGATATAGAATGGGCTTATATGAAAGGAAAATTTTATATAACACAAAGTCGCCCTATTACTACTTTTTAAGGTCGTTATGTCTTTCCTCTTTTAGTCAAAATATGCTAAAATAAAAACAGAATAAAGCTTCTGTTTTTATATTTTTGTGCGATTTTGAGCCTAAGACATGTTTGATTACTTGCAACAATTTAACAATTTGTCTAAAGACCTGCGTGATCAGGTTTCTTCGCCGTCAGCTTTAACCCTTATTTCCCAATTAGAAAATAAATATCGGGTGGATTTAGCTATGTTGGTGATGAAGGTTATGATTAAGAGTATAAGTTTACAAAATTTACCTGCTTATTTTGTATCGGAAAATGGATTGAGTTTAGAAATGGCGACAGCCTTAACCCGAGAGTTGAAGGAAAAAATATTAGCACCAGTAGCAGAACATTTAGGTTTAAGCACGGAAAAAATAGCCTGGGATTTGGATAAAGACATAGCTAATTTTATAAAAGAGGCGGGCTTAGTCTTGCCGAGCGCGGTATTGGTGGGTCGTTTTAAAAATATCCTGGCAACTTATTTGCGCGGTGTTCGGAGTAAGATTGATACTCGTAATTCTTTATCTAAAGATGTTAAAATCGGAGGACTTAATTTAAACGATGAGGAAATTGGTCGGATTTTAAAAATTTGTGAAAGACATCATTTTGTAAATTTGGATTTGAAAGGCGTTGATGAGCAAAGAAATATTTCAGCTTCAGCCCCAACCCCAACCCCAGCTCCAGTTTCATCTCCCAAGCCAGACCAAACTCTTACTCGGGCCTTACCACCACATCCGTCTCAACTCCCTAGTGCGATAGTTAGTCCCAGTCAGATTGCCGTGAGAGATTCTCAACCCTCTTCTTTGTCTCGTCTTGATAAGATTATTGCCGCTGCCGATCAAGGTGGAGAATATGATTTAAAAAAATCTTTGGCTCAGAAACCGGCTCCTAAGTTAAATGAGACTGGTGTTAAATTAGATTTACAGCATGAATTATCTACCCCCAAAGAACAGCTGGATTTGCCTTTAGCTAAAAAGTCTGGTGATCATGCTTCTCCGGTCCCCGTGGCAACCTTACCATTAACTACTGCCGCGAAAATAAATAAACCGGAGGGAATTTTTCGTAGGTTTTTTGCTTCCAAATTAAAACCTTTACGACCGAAAGTACAGCCAGCTATCAAGCCGATCGTTAAACCGGCCGTCAAACCTGTTGTTCTCCCCGAGCTTAAGCCAGTTATTAAAACGGCTACTATTTCTAACGATAGACCGGCTCCCGCTCCTATTACTAAATCAAGCGTCTTAAAGTCCCAAGTTCCAATTCCACCGGTTCCACCGATTCAAGCAATTAAACCGATTCAAGCAATACAACCCACTAAAGTATTTCCAACAGCTGCAAGACCTAATACGCAAATTTCCCCGAATCGCCCTCAACCCGCTGTTGCATCCACTGGTTTAAAGGCCAAGCCGATTACTGTAGCTTCCCGACCAGTTACCCCTGCTTCCACTCGACCGCAAATGCATGATATTAAACCGGTACCGAAGGTGATGGGACCGATTGAAGAATTACAATTTTTAGATGTTGTTAATTTTCGTCGTCTCGGCACTACTCCAGAGGAAATTACCGGGAAAATATTAGGTAAAATAAAATTGTTGGAAAGAGACGGGTATGATAAAATGGTGAAAGGAGTGTATGCTTGGCGACAAAGTCCCGTTAATCGCCTGTATTTGCGTTTGGGGCAAGAAGCGGTTACTACAGGCATACCTTTTAAAGATGCGATTGCTGCTCGCCAGGCTGTAAATAAAGAATATTTAAATATGGCTGAAGTGGAAGCTATCGTTGGCCTAAACAGTAAATTATCATTCTAATTGTTTAGCTATGCAACAGTTTACAGTCCCACAATTTATTGATGTAGAAAATAAGATTATCGGACCGATGACCGTTCGTCAGTTTATGATTTTTTTGGCAGCGGCTATTATTGTTGGCATTAGCTATCGTTTATTTGATTTTAGTTTATTTTTAACCATCGCTATTGTTGTTCTTAGTTTGGCCGCTACTTTCGGCTTTGTAAAAATTAACAGTCAGTTTTTTCACCTGTTTTTATTGAATGTTATTAAGACTTTACGTCGGCCAGGAACGAGAGTTTGGAATCATACTGCTGTAGACACAAAAACGCCTGATGCACCGAATATTGTTTCGCCACCAGTTGTTTCACCGGTAAAGCTTTATAAAAAGTCACGTTTAGCGGAATTATCCTTAATCGTTGATACTAAAGGACGTTATCAGGGTGAGTAATTTATTTTATTGATACATATGGCAAAAAGTTTAGCGAAAAATAAAATAGAAGTCTCCACTCAAGAATATTTGAATATTGCTGAGATTAAAGATAATACCGTGGTTATGAAGGATGGTACTTTACGTTCTGTTTTACTAGTTTCCAGTATTAACTTTGCTTTAAAAAGTGAGGATGAACAGAATGCAGTTATAGATTCGTATGCCAGATTTTTAAATAACATTAATTTTTCTTTACAAATTGTCATTCAGTCGCGGGAGTTGGATATTGATAATTATATTGAATATTTAAAGGGTAAAGAAAAGGAGCAGACTAATAAATTATTAAAAGTGCAGACCGGAGATTATATTGAATATATTAAAGAATTGATTTCTCTGGGTAAAATCATGAATAAAAGATTTTATGTCATAGTACCCTATGATCCCTTGACCGACAAACATAAAAATTTTTTAAGTTTAATATCCGAAGCCTTGCGTCCGGCGACTGTCATTAAATTAAAGGACAAAACTTTTCGAAATTATCAAGAAATGTTGGACAGACGTGTTGATAGTGTGATTGGCGGTTTGGAGTCTATGGGTGTAGCGGTTGCTCGTTTGGACACGCAAAGTTTAATTGAGTTATATTATAAGACTTATAATCCTGAGACATCAAAACATCAGGAGTTAGTTGATATGGATAAGCTTCGTGTCGAAAAATAATTATTAGCGCGCCAGGCGCCCCCTTGTTATGATAGATTTTAGTAAAGAGCCAAAAACAAATAATTTAACCTTTAATACTCCAATTAAATTGGGTTCTTCTCGGGGACCGGAAATTGAGGCTGATCCAGAATTGACTAAAGAGGTTATTGAGGAAGAGAAGTCTTATCGTCGCGGTATTCTGTCGGTTCGCGATATTATTGCTCCGGCCGCTTTAAAAGTGGAGCCAAATCTACTTCATCTCGGTGATAAGTTTTTGCGGACGTTATTTGTTATCAGTTATCCGCGTTATATTTCTGTTGGTTGGTTTTCTCCTATTATCAATTTGAATTTCACTTTTGATATTTCCATGTTTTTTTATCCGGTCAAGTCCGCTATCATTTTAAAACAATTAAAAAATAAAGTAGGAGCTTTGGAGGCACAAATAGTTTCCGATGCGGAGAAAGGAGCCGCGCGTGATCCGCTTCGAGAAACCGCTCTGCGTGATATTGAATATTTGCGCGATGCTTTAACACAAGGAACGGAGAAGTTTTTTCAATTTGCCCTCTATGTTACTTTATATGAAAAAGATAAGGATAGTTTAGACCGTTTGTCGGATCAGGTAGAAGATATTTTTGGTTCACGTTTAGTATATTCGCGCCGAGTTTATTATCAGGCTGAACAGGGTTTTAATTCTACTCTACCTTTAGGAGATGATGAGTTATATATTACTTTTAATATGAACTCTTCTCCGATTGCCTCATCCTTCCCTTTTATTTCTAGTGAATTAACTAGTGATCGCGGTATCCTGTATGGCATTAACCGCCATAACAACAGCTTAATTTTATTTGATCGTTTCTCTCTGCAAAACGCCAACTCCGTAGTTTTTGCTACTTCCGGCGCCGGTAAGAGTTATGCCATTAAATTGGAAATATTACGTTCTTTAATGCTAGGGACTGATGTTATTGTAATTGATCCGGAATATGAGTATAAACATTTATCGGAAGCGGTGGGTGGCACTTATATTAATATTTCTTTAGCCTCAGAAAGTAAAATTAATCCTTTTGATTTGCCGCGGGCTATTGGTGGTGAGGCCAAGCCTAAGGATATTATTCGTAGTGCGGTTATTACCTTAAAAGGTTTAGTCCGTCTCATGCTTGGTAACTTAACTTATGATGAAGACTCTATAGTTGATAGAGCCTTGTTAGAAACATATGCCAAGAAAGATATTACACCTGATTCTGATTTAAGTAAGATTGAAGCTCCGGTAATGTCAGACTTCGCTCAGATTCTTGACGGTATGGAGGGTGGTGCCGATCTAGGTTTACGTTTGAAGAAATTTACGGAAGGAACCTTCGCCGGACTTTTGAATAATCCGACTAATGTGGAGATGGATAATCAGTTGGTTTGTTTTTCGGTGCGAGATTTAGAGGATGAATTACGACCGATTGCTATCTATACCATTGTTAATTATATTTGGAATGTTGTCCGAAGTGAAATGAAAAAACGTATTTTGGTTATTGATGAAGCTTGGTGGATGATGCAACATGAAGATAGCGCCAAGTTTATTTTTGCTCTAGTAAAACGTTGCCGTAAATATTATCTGGGTGTCACTACTATTACTCAGGATGTTAATGATTTTTTAACCTCTCCTTACGGGCAAGCTATTGTTAATAATTCTTCTTTGCAAATTCTTTTGAAACAATCACCGGCGGCGATTGATTTAATTCAAAAAACATTTTTGTTGACGGAAGGAGAGAAGTACTTATTGTTGGAGTGTGGTTTGGGCGAAGGTATTTTCTTCGCTGGGACAAAACACGTAGCTATTAAGACTGTTGCCTCTTATACTGAAGATCAGTTAATAACCTCTGATCCGCGTCAGCTCTTGGAATTAGAAGACGCTAAAAAAGAATTTGCCGAACAGGCAGCCGCTGATGCTTATGAGGCTCCTTTAGCAGAAACAGATAGCGAGGAAGTATCTAAAAAACCGGAGACATTAGAAACGCCAGAAGCAGTATCTTAATTTTCCCAAAGAAATAAATAAATAAAATAAAATATATGCGTAGTGATCGTAAAATAATCGGAATTTTAATTATTCTGTTAGGGGTACTGATTATTCTAACTATTTTATATTTTGGTTTTTGGCGCCAGAATACTCCGGTTGTTGATGATAATACTAGCCAGGCCACTACAACTACTCAGTTACCGAGTGGTAAAACTATTATTACCACCACACCTGGTGATGTGCCGCGTAATCAACAATCCTATGACATTAGTAGCGAGCCGGTTCATGAATTTAATGTTAATGATTTAGAAAAAATGGCGATGGCTTTTAGTGAACGTTTAGGCTCATATTCTAGCCAGTCCGATTATAGTAATTTTAGTGATTTAAAAATATACATGACTGAGAGTCTAAAAAATTGGGTGACTCAGTATTCCGCTGAACTGCGTGACGCCAGAGAAGGGACTAGTTATTATGGAATTAGTACTACGGCTATATACGTGAAGGTGAAGAGTTTTGATGATGTAGGAGGAAGAGCGGCGGTTACGGTTACCACTGAGCGACGGGAGAGTACGGAAACAATCAACGGGGGCGATCCTTTTCGTCAGAATATTGATTTAAGTTTTGAAAAAATTAACGGTGAGTGGTTAGTCAGTAAAGCTTATTGGTCCACCAAATAAATAAATTAACTATGTCCGCCGGAATTAAAACTATTTTTATTTGTAGTAATTGCGACGCCCAATTCCCTAAATGGAGTGGGCGTTGTTTAGAGTGTGGCTCTTGGGGTACTCTCAATAGTGGTGTTACCGACGCTAAAAGCGAAAAAAAAGAGGCTGCTAAGAAATTAGGTGGCGCGACAGTCTTGGATTTTAATTCCATTCCTGATACGGCATTAGCGCGACAGCGGACTGGTAGTGAAGAAATTGATCGGGTTTTGGGCGGAGGCTTAGTGCCCGGGTCTTTAATATTGTTAAGCGGTGAACCGGGTATTGGTAAGTCTACTTTAGCGGCGCAGATTGCCGGCGGTTTAGGAAATAAAATAATGACTATTTATGTTAGTGGGGAAGAGTCGGCCGGACAGGTTAAATCTCGTTTACAGCGTTTAAATACTGATTTTAGCCAGCTGAAGTTTGTCTCGGAAACAAACGCCGAGAAAATATGTTCTACCGCCCTTAAGTTAAAACCGGACATTGTTATTATTGATTCTATTCAGACTGTATATTCTGCTCTGATTCCCGCTGAAGCCGGCAGTGTTAGTCAAATTAGAGCAGCGGCAGTTAAATTTTTAGAATTGTCCAAAGAAAATAATATCGCCGTTATTCTTATCGGTCATATCACTAAAGACGGTCAAGTAGCTGGGCCAAAGTCTTTAGAACATATTGTTGATACGGTATTATATTTGGAGAATGAGAATACTAATAACTATTGTTTACTTCGCGCCACTAAAAATAGGTTCGGCTCAGTTAATGAACTAGGGGTATTGGAAATGACTGGTACTGGTTTTAAGGAGGTAAAAAATCCTAGCCGTATATTTTTGGATAGCAGTAGTGCTAATATATCCGGTTCAGCTATTGGTTGCGTTTTAGAGGGGACGAGACCCTTTATGGTGGACCTACAGGCTTTAGTTACTAAAACTGTCTTTGGTTACCCGCAACGCAAGGCTAGTGGCTTTGACTTAAATCGTTTACAGGTCTTAAGTTCTGTTATTACGAAACGTACTAAGATTAATTTGACTACTCAGGATATTATTTTAAATGTAGTTGGTGGTTTACGAATTAGTGATCCAGCTTTAGATTTAGCTGCTTGTGCTGCTATTATTTCTTCATCTTTAAATAAAACTTGGGGGCGTCGTACTGTTGCTTTAGGAGAAGTTGGTCTCGGCGCGGAAGTACGTAATGTTTTTAAGTTAGAAATGCGTTTGAAGGAGGCGGAACGATTAGGTTTTGAGGCCGCCGTTATTCCTGATGTAGAAGTGAAGGGAAGCAAGTTACGTTTAATGAAGATAAAAAATTTGGATGAACTGGCTGAAATTATTAAATAGTATTTAAATATTTTAAGAAATAAAAAAGAGCATACAAGTGTATGCTCATTTTGGTTAACAATATGTTAACCTATCGCCGTCTCTGGCTCTTTAATTTTTATAGTTAAGAGCTTTTCGTCAAGCCCTTTCACTTTATCAATCTTCATAGCTCTTTCTGGAGATGTGCTAAATAATTCATGAAAAATATATTTAGCTGTTCCGTCGCTATGGTGAGATAGATCCCAGATTTTAATAGATCTCCTGGAATTACCATCAAAAATTTCTACATGATGCCCTTTTTCTGGGTGTTTAAAACCTCCATTGATTTGAACTTTTTTACCATTCAATATAGCGGTTAGTAGTAGTGATTCACTCATATTTACTCCTATATGCTCGCATTTATTATATGTGAGCGATTTTAGGGCGTCGAGACGGCGCCGTTGAAAAATTAATGAACTGTAATTCAATAATATAGACTATTGCCAAATTAGTCAATACCTGGTTTGTGTATAAATTGGCTGATTTTAGAGTATTTTTACTGAAAATTAGGACATTTTTTTAGCTATTGACATTATTTATAAAATATGATATAGTTAATTTATTAGTTCGTTTTAAATTAAAATCAATAATACAGGAGTATGCAATGGAACATATTAGGAAGTTAGTTTTGTCTATCTTATTGGTAATTTCCTCCCTTTCTCTAATCGTATTATTTGTGGCATTTGTTTGCTTAATAGTATATGCTTTTGGATACGATTTTTACCCTGGTAGTCTTCTACTTTGGGTGAGAAATCCGGAGGTGTTAACTACACTAATAATTCTATCTGGCCTTTTGATTTCTTCAGAGGTGAGGATAGGGGGCCAAGAATTGTTGGAAGAGCTTTCTGAAAAAATTGAAAAAAAATTTCAGAAACATTTCAATTAATGTCGCAAAATTTTAAGGGGTTCATCGCTGAACTCCTTTTTTATTTATCTTAATTAATGAAGTGGTTCAGGTCATTCTAAATGTGTGTCATCTTCCCATTTACCCAGTTTATTCTTTAGTAGAGGATATTTCTTTAAATCGGGATCTTTAGTAATTAATTTGATGGCCTCTTCTTGGGCTTTTTTGATAGTGGCGTAATCAAAGAGGGAAGCGATTTGTAATTCCGGGAAGCCACTTTGCACCGCACCATATAACTCACCAGCCCCGCGTTGTTTTAAATCTATATTAGCGAGAGTAAAGCCGTCATGATATTTAGTGAGAGCCTCTAAACGCTCTAAGGTTTTAGGATTATTTATTTTTTCTTGTGAGGGGAAGAGGAGACAATAAGATTGTTGTGTTCCTCGACCGACACGACCACGGAATTGATGAAGCTGAGCCAGGCCAAAACGTTCCGCCCCTTCTATGACCATTAAAGTAGTGTTAGCTATATCCACGCCAACTTCAACCAGAGAAGTGGCAACCAGTATTTGTATTTTATTATTAACGAAATCTTGCATCACTTTTTCTTTACTCGCTGCTGGCAATTTGCCATGTAATAAACCAATTTTAAAATCAGGAAAAATATCTTTTTCCAAATGGGTATGCTCGACCTTAACAGATTTAGCTCCTAGCTTATCCGATTCATCAATTAACGGACAGACCACAAAAGCTTGCCGACCGGCTTTTATTTCTTGGCGGATAAAATCATAGGCGGCACTACGTTTTTTTTCTGTGACAATTTTTGTTATAACTGGTTGACGCCCGGCCGGCATTTGTTTAATAAGCGATAAATCCAAGTCACCGTAAATAGCGAGCGCTAAGGAGCGGGGAATGGGCGTAGCGCTTAAAGATAAAAAATGTGGCGTTAAGCTGTTATTGCTATTAAAATTAAGAAGTTTTTGCCTATCCCTGACCCCGAAACGATGTTGTTCGTCCACTACAGCTAAAGCTAAGCGGGGAAATTTAATATTCTTTTGAATCAGGGCCTGTGTGCCAATAATAATATCGGAGCTGATTGCCTCTTTGTCGCGTTTATCACTAGTCATTAGGGAAATTTTAATCGGCCAATCTTTTAGTATCTGACTAATATTATTGAAATGTTGCTGAGCGAGAATTGTAGTCGGTGCCATTAAAATTCCTTGCTGTTTATTTAAAACCGTATTTAGAAGAGCCATGACTACTACGATAGTTTTACCACTACCAACATCTCCGGCGAGCAAGCGGCTCATCGGTGATACTTTACTTATATCTTGCAGAATTTCCCAAGCCACTTTTTTTTGATCATCGGTAAGGTTGAAGGGCAAGTTAGTAACAAATTTTTTAGTTTCTTTTTCTTTAAAATTAAGAGATGTCGCTTGGCGACTTTGTCGAGCACGTTTGATAAGTTGGGCTTGTAATTGACGTAAAAATAATTCGGTAAAACCGAGACGCTTTTCTGCCTCCCTAGCTTCTTCCAGAGTTTTAGGGAAGTGTATTTGATAAAGGGCGGTTTTCAAATTTAGTAGACCGAGTCTTTTTTTAATATTTTCCGGTAGCCAGTCGGGTTCGGTATCTGCTAAATTAATAACTTGTTTTATTAAGAACCGTATTTGTTTTTGAGTCAGGTTCGCTGTGAGATGATAATTAGAAACAAGTCCGCTAGTGTGGATGAGATCTTCAGAATATATTTTTTCACTGACAGGAGAAACAAGAGAGAGGGCTCCGTAATTTTCACTAACGCGTCCGGCTAAAGAAATCTTATCGCCGACGCTATAGGTCTTGGTTAAAAATGGTTGATTAAACCAAATGACTTTTATGGTGTCACTACCGTCATTGATTAAAGCCTCTGTTACAAACACGCGACGCTTCCAACTTTTTTTATTTTGAATTAATTCAATTTCACCTCGGATATTGGCATTTTGACCAACTTGTAAGTCCGCTATCTTGGCATTATTTTGAAAGTTATCGTAGCGGAAGGGTAAATAAAAAAGCAGGTCCCGCCCAGTGGCGAGACCCAACTTTTTTAAAAGTGTAGCGGTTGTGGTACCCACTCGGTTGAATTCGTTAATGGAAGAGTTGAGGGTAAGCATAACCACGATAGTTTAATATGTGCCTTCGTCAGGAATCGAACCTGAATTACAAGATCCGCAATCTTGTGTCCTATCCGTTGAACGACGAAGGCCAAAAACTGCTTTCATCATATTACAATTTCAACAGTTTAGTCAACTGTTCGGAAAGCGGTATTTCCGTTCTTTCTAAGTCCTCGTCTAAATATTTGATTAAAAAATTTCGGACAGTTAAAGCTTCTAAGCTTCGTAAAGGTAGAGATAAGCGAGGACGCGTTCCTGATTGATATTCAAAGTATAGATTTTTAACACTTTTTTTAGGTTGATAGAGAACGGCAAAATGTTTAAACTGATTATAGTCGTAGAATTTTTGTCCAACCTGTACCCCTTCCGGACCTAATTCCACAGTGATCATTAGAGCGTTCCGACTATCATTAATCAACATAATCATGCCGGAAATAATAATAATTAAAGCAAAGAGGAAATTAGAGCCAAGTCCGAGAAAAACCGGTAACCAATTCTGGAAGCTGAAGAAGCAAAAGAATAAAAGAAAAAACATAACAACACCAGCGATAATATACCATTTTTTGTCACGTTCGGGGCGACGATATTCCGGTACTTGCCATTTTATATATTGTGTATTATTTTGTGCCATATTTTTAATAGAGCCCTTTTATTTTTGTTGACAATAGGGCCTGTATTTTATATAGTAATTATACCATAAAAATCATTAGGAGAGGATATGTTATTTATTATCTTCTAGTTATGGTGAATATAAGGAGAGGTGGCTGAGCGGCTGAAAGCGGCAGGTTGCTAACCTGTTATAGGGCGTTAAAACCCTATCCGGGGTTCGAATCCCCGCCTCTCCGCAGTTCGCAACGAAGCGAGGTTAAAGCCTCGTTTTTTGCTTTATTTACAGGCTTTTTGTTTAGTTCGAGCGTGAGATATTTTTGCTCAATAGGTTTTATGTCTTTTTCAATTAGGATAAGCCAATTATTGGCTTGTATAAGCAGTTTTTTATCTTTTAATTTTTGGTTCGAGCCTATCCGTAAAAGTATGTCTTTTTTAATGTTGTTTGTTCCCACTATGAATTTTGCTCTTGCTCTATCGGCAAATTTTACATTCTCAATTAACTTCTCAACTCGGTTATTTTGTTTCTTGTATTCTTGTATTTTCTGCTCCGTTTTTACCAATTCAGCTTCATAATCATTTTTTTGCTTGATATATTCTTCATCCGAGATTAAACCTCGGCAAGTCATTTTTGTTAAATTAATTTTTTCCAGTTTTATTTCTTCCGTTCTTTTTTTTAAATTTTTTATAATCGTTTTATTATCATTAGGGCTTTCTTTTTTCATTTCTTCGGCTATTTCAAAAAACAATTTTTTAAAGTCGGATTGAAATTCAAGCTTTGCCAATTTATTATCAATCTGTTCTTCCAGTCCTTTTACTTCAATAGCGGGCTGTAAGCATTTATGAGATGGCTTTTTATGTGTGCAACGGTAATATGTATATTCAGCTTGCTTGCCGTTTTTTAGTTTCTTTGTTTTTTTATCAGCACAAACTAAACAGCCACACTCGGCACATCTGATTATTCCCGAATAGGCAAAGTCATGGACTCTTTTTCTCGGTTTTCCGTTTCTGCCGAGTAATTGTTGTATTCTGTCATATTCTTCTAAACTTATCATAGCCTTATGTTTTCCTTTCTTTTGCAATCCGTTGTATTCAATAATGCCTGCATAAAATATATTGGTAAATATTCTATATAGAGAGCTTCTTGATAGCTTTCCGCTTTTGTTTTTTATTTTTACTTTGGGTTTGAAACCCCATTCATTATTAAGTTTATCTAAAACATCGGGAACAGAATAATTGCCTGTAAGCATTAAATTAAAAGCTTTGCGAATAATTTTAAATCTCTCTTTATCAACCTCAATCGTGCTTAATCCTCCGTTTCTGATATTTACATAACCGTTCGGACACATATTCGGGTGCCAGCCTATTTCAAACTTCTTTTCCAGTCCTCGCCGAACATCTTTTCCTAGCTTAGAAGAAAAGTATTGAGATTGAGATAATGACATTTGCAACATCATTATACCCTCGGGGCTATTATCAAAATTATATGAGCCGAATTTCAGATCGGCTATAATTCCAGTTCGCACAAGGTAGGTTATAGTTGAAGCGTCAATCTCATTTCTAGAAAGTCTATCGGGGTGCCACGCTATTATTCCCGAGGCTTCGCCCTTTCTTATCCTTTTAATCATATCTTCAAATATAGGACGGTTATATGGCTTAAAAGCCGAGTGTCTTTCTTCCAAAACTTCTACAATTTCAAGACTGCCGAAAAACTCTCGGACTTTATCCATTTGACTGGAAATTGATAATGCTTGCCGTTCTTCGCCCTCGGTGGACTTACGAACATAGGCAAAATATTTAGTTGTTTTTGTGTTATTTGTCATAGTAATTTAAGTAAATTAAAAACAAAAAGGGACGGTTCTGGCTAAACCAACGCAATTACCCGAAGATAATTTTTGTCGGACAGAAACCGCCCCTTTTTGGGGACAAAAATAATAAAATCCTCGGGTATTTTATTGTGTTGGTTTAGCACTTAAATATTATCAATATTTTTTTAATTGTTCAAGAGCTTTCAGCTCATCTTCGGTAAAGGGGCTGTATATTATCTGCCCCAGTATTATCATATCTATACATTGTGAGTAAGCCTCATCACGGCTTAAATCTTTTTTATACACTTTTTTGTATAATCTTTGAAATTTAAGAATATATTTTTCTTCTATCATTTCTTTAACTACACATGTTCAAATCAATGGAATCCTCGGGCAAGGTATAAGCAGAGTAATCAATATTACCTGCATATTCACTAAAAAAGCTTTTTGCAAAAATAGGCTCTAGTCCTTTTATGTGTCGGTCATAAAAGTTAAATGCTTTGAAGCCAGTCATTTCAACTGGTTTATTTAATTTTTGAGAACAAAAGAATTTCTTTTTTCTAAACATTCGCTTATCAAACATATCTTTGCCTAAATATTTACAGAAATACGCCCCCATATTGGAAACCTGTCGGATATCTTTAATCTTGATAAATCCATATTTCCAATATCTAAGAGCAAACCATTTTTCCCAGTCAAATAATTCTTTGAGATTATTTGTTTTAGACATTTTGATATTACAGAGTAAATGATAATGAACTGATCCGCCTTTTTCTTTCTTGTTGCCGTGATAATCAATATCTTTCTGAAACTCTACTACGGCAATATACTCAAAATAACCTTTTTGCCTAATTATCCTTTTCATCGCTTGATTAAAAAGATAATTAGCTTTTTTTAATTCCGTGGTGCTTTCAGCAAAAGTAAGAGTTAAGAATTTGTTTAACTGCGGATTGGCATTTGCCAGTCGGCGAATGTTTGTGCGAGTGCGAGAAATGGAAAACTTAGTTTTTGCTTTATAGCTTATTTCCCATTCTTCAATTTTTTTGAGTTCTTTTTTATATTCATTGAAATTTAATTGACCCTTAAACTCTTTTTCTTTCCTTTTATTCTTTCGTTCTTTTCTTTTGTATCCTCTTAATATTTCTTTATCTTTGTAATCATATACTTCAATTTCACAACCAGACTTTATGATTTTAAAGTCATAGGTTTCAGCCATAGGTTTTGAACAGAAAAGCCAAATGCCAAACTTCATACAGAACGGGGAACCGCATATCTCTAGAGCCTTTAATTTTAGCGTCAGCTTTTATTCCCTCAAGGTTGTATTAAATAATCTCCACCTTGACCAAATTAAGCTATCAGACGCTTTTATTAGGCTTAACGAGATAAGCAGTAAATACGGCGTTGTTTTTCTCGGATTTATTTAGTAGCCGTAAATATAAATTTATGACTATACAGTCAAACTGGACAGGTTCGGAAACTACTTCGAACATAGTCCGCAAACAAATCTTTGACCGCTGGGGAGCGGAAGAAGCGGATAAATACGACCCGAAATCTAATTGTCTAACTTTCAGGAGTTGGATAAACAACGGATACAGGGTTAAGAAAGGCGAGAAAGCCATTAAGTCCTATATCGTAATTGAGAAAAAGGACAAAGAGGGCGAAGTCATAAGTAAATATCCGAAATCAATCAACTTGTTTTATATTAAGCAAGTTGAGAAGATCGGGAGTGAGTCTTAATTGACTCTCTCCCTTTTTTTATATGCGGAAAAGAGAACTAAAATAGCATGCGACATCAACGGTTAGATGTGTGCATATAATCCAGTTATAATGAGAGATAGTTTAATCATTTTGTTTAAGTAATTCTATTATTTCTTCTTCACAAAACATCCCACTTCCATTTCTAGGAATAATTCCCAAAAGAGGACTTTGATAATCATTTAAGCCGATTCTAAACTTTCCGTATTTTTCAATAAATTTTTTATCAATTCGGCTAGTAAACTTAGCTCCCATATATCCTTTTTTCTCAAGTAGTTTTTTGTTGATGTGATCATGAAATTTTATAGCCAAATCAAGGCTATTTGTATTAAAGTAAGGCATATTGTTTTCATTATGTTTAAGTTAACAGGTTGGAGTCTTTGTTTTTCAGTTTTTGCTCTGGCGAGAAATCTTTTTTGGCGGTCGGGCAGACCCGCCAAAAAAGATTATCATCATCCAGAATTAT